>Ga0265293_10000278_pt1 | contig 126376 bp, 103 predicted proteins | sample Munlanlewell138R_FD_192505 | JGI IMG/M metagenome (GOLD analysis project Ga0265293, IMG submission 192505) | Leachate microbial communities from a municipal landfill in Southern Ontario, Canada - Leachate well 138R | ecosystem: Engineered > Solid waste > Landfill > Unclassified | place...
ATCGTAAGCCGTAGCCGTTTCTGTTTCTTTCCACGGATAAAACGTGGCATCGGGCAGGACAGAAGCCATGGGCCGGTCGTCGTATACGGCAAAGCCCATGATGATTTTTTCCAGACCATACGTCCAGCCCACGTATTGTGTCTGATCATCGGCTTTGTTTTCCAGGCCAAAACGGATATTGGCGTTTTTAACCGTTTCTCTTACGTAAGCCATGTTCTCCATGCCGTATTTTCTTCGGATGCGTTTTTCTTCCAGCAATGCCACTACCTCCTCTGCCGGGTAGGCGTCCATGGCATCGAATGCCAACAACTCCATCAACGTCTGCATAACGGTATCTGTCTTTGTTGTTTGCTCTCCGCCAATGTAGTACGGAATAGGATAGGGAGCGTTGTCAAAGACGGCTTTGATGTACGGAACGTACGCTTCCAAATCAGGTACCAATACCAGTACCTGATCCGGTGTCAAACCTGCCCCCTTTTCCATCAAATCCACCAGGTAGTTGTAAAAGATTTCCACTTCCCGCACCGGTGTGTACGCCCCGTTGACAACGAGCGTCCCATCCACCGCCTGGGTTTCCGTCACAAAACCGCCTTCCGGACTGTCCCTCCGCAGGCTCTCCTGCAACGTAGCCAGAAGCGTGGGTGGCTTTGTGGGTGGCTTAGCGGATGACTTGGCAGCTGCCCTCGTGCTGTCCAAGGCCGCCGATTCAGCAAAAACCTCTATCCACTCTGCCGGCCTCGGGAGCGTCTCGGCCAATACCGTATAATTGCCACCCAAAGCCGAGTTGAACGAGTTATCAAACGCCTGCTGACGGAGCATTTCCGTGCCGGGAAGCACCATGTAATAATACACATCGGTGGCTTGCGCCAGGGCGTTCAGCACCCGGGTATAGAACGGCGTGAAAATAGAAATGCCAAACAGTGTAAGCCGAGGCAGCAACCGGCGTGCCTTCTCCCGGCCCGTCTCTTCTTGCAGCAGACGCAGTACCTCGGCCTGCATCTTGTGCTTGGGCACGTACCACTTGAATCTATCGCGCAAGGCGAGCCACAACCACCGTTGCCACGCTTGGTGGTCTTGCTCCTGACAAGCACTGTCCAATGCCTCCCACTCCAGCACCCTATCGCTGCGGTACACTTGGTATTGATCCAGCAAGTCGGCTGTTTTGCCGGCCAGTTGTATACGCTTTAGATGTGCCTCTTGTTCGTTTGCTACATCATAGTAAGCGGCTATGTGCGGAAAGGTTGTTTTAAAGTCTTCTGAACCCAGCAGCCGGTACAAAGCCGGGCGTACTGCAGCCGTATAGGCTTGCTTACCTGTCAGTTCCGTATAAAGAAGCTCCAGGATGTCGTCTTGTTTCAGAAATGTATAATGGGCAAAGATGCCGTTCTTGCGGGCCAATTCCGTTTTCAATCGGTTTTCCATCCCCTCCGTTTGGGTGATGATGTATTCCCGCCGGAACACGTCTCCTGTCCGGTGGAGGGTATCGGCCAAAGCCTGCCACAGGGGCTCGGGTCTGTCTGCATGATAGATCACGGCTCCCATACGGCATGGTCTTTATTTTGTAAACGGGCTTCCAATCCGGATACACGCGATATCTTCTGCAGGATGGTTTTTTCCAGTACTTCCATGGTGCCTTGCACCAACACTTGCTCTTTGGCACGTGTTACGGCCGTATAGAGCAGTTCACGGGTAAGGAGTGGTATGTCTTTGCAATCGGGTAACAACACCAAAATCCGGTCGCTTTCCGAGCCCTGGCTCTTGTTGATGGTCATGGCAAAGACTGTTTCGTAACCGGTCAGGTATCCCGGAGGTATTTTTAGCAGTTTTCCATCCGGTCCCGGGAACCAGGCGAACAACGGCGGGAGTTCTTTGTCGGGTTCCGGGGGGTATTCATAGCGAATAAGGCCTATATCACCGTTGAACAGCCCCAGATCGTACCGGTTGGCCGTTACCATGACGGGCTGGTTGTGGTAAAAACCATACCGAGGATGTAAACTATGATATACGTCGTTGTTCCCGTTCTGTTTTTCCAGATATTCTTCTATACGCCGGTTGGTGTGGTACACGCCGTAAGGCCCTTCCCTCACAGCACAAAGGACCTTCACCCGGTTGAGTTTTTCAAGGGCTTTGGCTGTATCAAGTTCCTTGATGTATTGCAGATAGTCTTTTACGTAATCCTCAAATGCTGTTTGATTATATTGCGTATCAATACTCAGAGCCGGATCCGGGTTGTCTGAAAATTGTTTGATACAACCGGTACTTCCTTGCAATACGGAACGGCTGAACAGCCCAATGCCTTCCTCTTTGTTAAACCGATGGCTTTCAATCAAATGAATAATATGGTCTTCTATGACCGACCCTTGCGTAAAAGCTGCATGGCACAAATCCCCAAACACGCTCCCGGCCTCGACGGAAGCCAGCTGGTCTTTATCTCCCAGAAGGACAAGCCGTTTTGTTGAATCTACGGCTTCCAGAAGTTTGGCCATCAGCGCTCCGTCAACCATGGAGGATTCGTCTATGACAACCATGTCGTGTTCCAACAAATTGTCTGCATGGTGCTTAAAAAACACACTGCCCTGTATAGCTCCCAGCAGCCTGTGTACCGTAGAAGCAGCCGGTATTTGAGGGAATTGGCTCTTTAATTTAGACAGGGACTCGTTCATGCGGGCGGCGGCTTTGCCCGTAGGGGCAGCCAGCGCTACCTTCAAGTTGGGATCTATTGTGTAAAGTATTTGTAGGACCTTGCCAATTAATGTTGTTTTGCCCGTACCCGGTCCTCCTGTGATGATGCAAAAATTATTGAGCAACGCCGGCAACATCTGTTCTACATCTTCCTGCAGGAAGTGTTGGTACAACAACTCTTTGCGCTTTTGTCGCACATGTTGTTCCTCCTCAATCAGAGCAAAAATCTTTTGGACAATGTTTGTTTCGTATTTGAAATACCTTTGAAAATACACATTGCCTTTGTATAAGATGAAGGGCTTTACTTCTTCCGGGTTGTGTGTAAGGTATGGACCGGGCTCGAGGATTCCCGGGGGCAGTTTTTCTTCCGGCAGGGAAGGATCCAAGGTTTCCGGATCCAGGCACAGGTGTCCTTCTTCCAGTTTCTTTAATACAAGGCCCGCCAGAGTACCTAACCCCGGCTGCAGACGTTCAAAGAAATCAACAAAGACCCTGTGGGCAAGATCATCCATGACCCGTTCATTCGCCTATGATTTTCACCAGAATACGTTTTTTACGTTGTCCGTCAAACTCGCCGTAAAAGATTTGTTCCCACGTTCCAAAATCAAGGCGCCCCTTGGTGACTGCAATAACTACCTCGCGTCCCATAATCTGGCGCTTGAGGTGCGCATCTGCATTGTTTTCAATTCCATTGTGACGGTACTGTTCGTACGGTTTTTGCGGAGCCAAACGTTCTAACCATTTTTCAAAATCATAATGAAGCCCCGTTTCGTCATCATTAATAAAAACACTTGAGGTGATGTGCATAGAGTTACACAATAGCAGTCCCTCCTGAATCCCACTCTCTTCCAGGCATTTAACTACCTGAGATGTAATGTTGACAAAAGCACGGCGCGTTGCTGTTTCAACAACAAATTCCTGTCTGTACGTTCTCATGCTTGCTATTTTTATTGTTAAGGTTTAGGTTCTACCACTATTTCCGAAGTCAATTCCATGGCTTTACGGTACACATGCATTACTCCGCAATACGAATTCTCCGAAAGTTCAACCGCCCGTTTTAATTTTTCCATAGGCAGGTTATCACCTGTAAATTCATAGACAACATGAATGCTACTGTAATGTTTTGGGTGCTCTTCTGTCAACCGGCCAAAAACCCTGACATTAAAACGCTCCGGAACAACCCTCATTTTCCGTAACATAGAAATTACATCCATGGCCGTACACCCCGCAAGAGCCACCAACATAAAAGGCTTGGGTTTAGGACCTTTGTTTTGTCCGCCAAACGCCGGATCTGAATCAATAATTACATGATGTCCATCAACCGTAGTATCAAAAACCATGTTGTCCAGCCATTCGGCCGTTACAATATCTGTTTTTCCCATAATACAAATATACTAAAAAAGAGCGTTGTACTGTGTCAATTTTTTTGTATCTTGCCATATACATGACCCCCTGATTATTAACCCTAAAAATGGCAATCATGGAATGTTTCATTGAAAACCTTGCGTGCCCGGGTAACGGGTATCTCTTGTTTTTGATTCCTTTTCTTGTTGTTTGGCTCTTTCTTTGCCTGAACGCCCAGGTTCTGGTGGTTGTCTCCTACTGGCTCCTCTTCAAAAAAGCAGATAAACCAGGCTGGGCCTGCCTGATACCTGTGTACAACACACTTGTAATGTTGCAGGTTGTTGGTAAGCCCTGGTGGTGGATATTGTTGCTTTTTATCCCGCTCGTCAATATTGTTTTTACCATCTGGATGTACAATTTACTAAGTAAAAGTTTTGGCAAACGAGCCGATTTTACCGTCGGCCTGTTGTTGCTCCCCTGGATTTTCCTTCCCATTTTAGGGTTGGGAAAATCCACCTACACCGGACCTGCCGGTAAGTAACCAAACAAAGTAACCACATGAAAAAAATCCTTATCGTCCTTATACTGCTGTGCACTGCTTTTTCTTTGCAGGCACAGCAGTTTCGGGTAAAAGTAGTAGGCATCACAGATGGCGACACGTTTACAGCCATCAACCGTGATAAGTTACAAATACGTTTTCGCATGTACGGCATAGATGCCCCCGAAAAAAAGCAAGCTTTCAGCAGTGTGTCTACAGAAAAACTGAAAGAAATGATCCACGGGAAAAAAGTTACCGTAACCGTACACTCCAGGGACCCGTGGGGTCGCTATGTTGTCACAGTACGGGCCGGAAAAATCAAAGACGTCTCGGCAGAAATGCTACGTTTAGGCCTGGCCTGGCATTATAAAAAGTACGATAAAACCCCACACTACGCTCAGCTTGAAGAACAAGCACGCAACCAACGACTGGGGTTGTGGAAAGACCCCAGTCCTGTTGCACCGTGGGATTTCCGGTAAAAACGGATTCCCCGAACGGCCGTTGTTAACAAACAAATGTTCATAAAACAACTGCCAACTTCTGTCAGTCATTTGGTTTGTATCAAAAGACTTTGTACTTTTGCAACATCATAATGAATGTTAAAGCCGTTCGGACCCATTTTGAACGGCTTTTTCATTTGGCCTATTTGTTTGAAACCGCTGCTATTTGTTTGCAACTGTTGCTATGGTCTGTCCAAAAGCAACGCATTCTTCAATCTTATCGTCTGTGGGATTCCAAAGCGCCTTAAGGCCATCTTCCATGATTTCAAATCCGGCACGTTTGAGCCAGTCGGTCAACTTGGCGGGCGATTCACCACTCCATCCGTAGGTCCCGAATGCAGCCGCTTTTTTCCCTTTAAAGCCGAGGCCTTCAATTTCTTCCAACAGACCGGCAGTGCTACTGGTGATACCTTTGCCGATGGTAGGCGAGCCAACCAAAATGGCTTTAGATTTAAACACCTCGGTAATCATGTCGTTCTTGTCTGTCTTGGAGATGTTGTACAGTTTGACGGTAACCTTTTTATCGACCTGTTTGATTCCCTGAGCAATAGCTTCTGCCATACGTTTGGTACCGTCCCACATGGTATCGTACAAAAGCGTAATCTGGTCTTCTTTGTAATCACGCGACCAGGCAATGTACTTTTCCACAATCTGCGTGGGGTTGTCCCTCCAGATAACGCCGTGGCTGGTGGCAATCATATCAATAGGTACACCCAATGCCAGCACTTCCTGAATCTTTTTATCCACCAGCGAGCTAAAGGGGGTGAGGATGTTCGCATAGTACTTGATGCACTCCTGGTACAACTCGTCCTGGTCAACCAAATCGTTGTACAGGTGTTCCGTGGCGTAGTGCTGTCCAAAGGCATCGTTGCTAAAGAGGATGTTGTCCCCGGTCATATACGTAGCCATGCTGTCCGGCCAATGGAGCATACGCATTTCCACAAACACCAATGTTTTGCCGTTTCCAATGTCCAGGGTATCTCCCGTCTTAACCGTTCTGAAGTTCCAGTCTTTGTGGTAATGTCCGGTTAGCGATTTAACGCCGTTAGCCGTGCAATAAATGGGCGTATCGGGGATCAGGCTCATAAGCTCCGGCAAGGCTCCGCTGTGGTCCACCTCGGCATGGTTGGCTATGATGTAATCAATTTTGTTCAGGTCAATTTCTTTCTGCAGGTTTTGCACAAACTCTTTGGCAAAAGGCTTCCAGACCGTATCTATCAAAACTGTTTTTTCTTCTTGTATTAAATACGAGTTGTAGGTAGATCCTTTGTGGGTGGAATACTCGTTCCCGTGAAACTTCTGCAGTTCCCAGTCCACTTTCCCTACCCAATACACACTGTTCTTAATTTTGGTTTTCATAATAGTTTGTATTTGTATTTTTCAAATATAGAAAAATTCTTGCTTTTAAGGGACTGCACAATGATATAGCACATGTATTACTTAAAATACAACAAGATTTTTGCGCGTTTGCCAATATTACGTGCAGTTTTCGTGTGCTTTTACACATTATCCGCACATAATACGTGTAAATCTGTTGAAAACAATGGATTGTTATTCATTCCATCCTTTTTGGCCGATTGATATCCGGATATTTACATAGTGCATAGTGCGTTGCTTTGTACCCGTCGGCCGGCTGTATCGGCTAAGGAAAACTTTGGCTCCCGAAAAGGGAGGGGACCCGCCGTAAGGTGGGGAGGATTTTCCGTGCCGATACAGCCAGCCGTGGCATATTCCGTTGCTGTTCCGCCGATTCTTTTGAAGGGTAGTGAGTAGTGGTTTTGAAGACGGTGCGCTAACGCGCGGATATTTAACTAGTTGTGGAGATAGGAAATATAGCAGCACTCACTACCCTTAATCTTGGGCTAGCGAATAAAATTATTAATCCCTGACACAACGGACAGAGAACCCGCGCTCCTCGTCGTTGCTGCTCCCGTCCACGTAGCTGCTACTGTAGTACAGGCCCCGGCCCCAGGCGCTACCTGTACCGCCCTCTGTAGAACTCCACCAGTAGCCGGTGTAACCAATGTAGTTGAATGTACCACTGCTGCTACGGTAGCCCCCCGGAAGAGCTGTAAAGCCACTTTCATTTGTTGCTCCTGTATTTGGGGAATCCCAATGTGTTGTTGCTTTCAATTTACCACCCACAACATTTGCATCACCAAGATAATTTATCAATTGCGTCCACTCGGCATCACTGGGCAGGTGCCAGCCTTTAGGGCAGATACCCTGCACACGACTGGGATTAGCGTCACTGCTTGGTGCCCTCTGCATAGCCGCCGACCAATTGTAGAGCACGACGTACGTTTGGTATTTCTCTGTAGCTTTGGCAGAAACTACATTTTCATTTCCAGATTTTTCAGCGTTAAAAAAGTAGCCTTAAACATAATAATAAAGTTCTGTCTCTTTTCCTGTTTCCTCGCTTCCTGTTTCCGGACCAACAACGGAAGACAGACACTTCAGGTTTTCGGCCATCCATACCTGACCGCCTATGGTAACAGTATTGTACACAATATTATCGCGGCTGTCAGTATACTTGTTCGTGGCAAAGTGAAGTACTCCGTTGTGATATGTGGCTGGCAGGTGGCACGCCTTGCCAGTTGCTGTGACTGAACTTCTTGCAAATTTTATAAAATTCGTTTCTGTGATTCCACCATTGTGGTGCAGTGTAAGGTCCACAGCAGGCCAGTTGCCCGAGCCGTGCATGTACCAACCTCTGAAATCAATAGTAGACAAAATAGAAGGAGTAAAATTAGTACCTGATATCGCTTTTGTTATAATATTGTACGTGGCACTACCCTGGTTTACATGCGCAGCAATGCCCCCCATAGCACTAAGCTCGGCTTTTGTAATACTTGTATTAGCTCATTTAAAGCAAGTCTTCCTCCCTAAATGTCCGGTACTGTGGAAGTAACAAAAGATAACCCTAACTCTGTTATGCGCATACACATAGTGCGTTACGTGCTTTGTGCCAAAATTGCTGACTTCCTATCTTTACATATGGAACCAGAATAGTGCGTCGCACTAAGCATTTCGCAGCCGTAAGCCGCAAATAAATTACTTCTTTTACTGAAGGGTAGTAAGTGCCATTTTAGAGCGTAACGCTACAATACTATGATTTTCTGCACATTAATCTATTTTCGTAGAAATTGTTACTTATTACCCTTAGCAAAATTTGCCGGGAAACACCCTTTTGCCCGAAGGGTAGTAAGTGCCAAGAAAGGGTGCATCGTCACAACTCTTTGATAATATGACCGTTGCCATGCCGGAACGAAAATCGCTACTTACTACCCTTCCTGTTCATGAAGGGCCCGGGGCCCGCGGACAAAAAAAACACCTGCGCAACGAGCAAGTGCCTCCATTCGCGGCCACAGGCCGCAGGGCCTCCCCCGGGGGAGGCGGTGGTGGGGGAATCATAGTGGAAGGGCCCCGGGCCCGCGGACAAAAAAAACACCTGCGCAACGCGCAAGTGTTTTCTTTGTCCGTGGGCCCAGCTGGACTTGAACCAGCGACCCCCTGATTATGAGTCAGGTGCTACTAACCGACTGAGCTATGGGCCCTGTTATCATGCAATTTTTGCAGGATAGCTCCGGCAAATATACACGATTTTATAAAAACCTCACACCTTAATCTCTACCTCTACGCCGCTGGGTAATTCCAGTTTCATAAGGGCGTCAACCGTTTTGGGAGTAGAGCTGTAAATATCCAACAGGCGGCGGAACGAGTTCAGTTCAAACTGTTCCCGTGCTTTTTTGTTTACAAACGTTGCACGGTTTACTGTAAAAATCTGCTTGTTGGTAGGCAGGGGAATGGGACCACTCACAACAGCTCCCGTAGCCTTAACGGTTTTTACAATCTTGTCTGCCGATTTGTCAACCAGCATGTGATCGTAGGATTTTAATTTGATTCTGATTTTTTGGCTCATTGTTTTTTTATTTACCAATATTCTTTTTAAAACTCTATGCTTGATGCGTGGAAACCTGCACCCCAACCTGTTTTCTCCACAATTTCACGTGCCAGACTGGCTGGCAGTTCTTCGTATTCTGCAAACTCCATGGAACTGGTAGCCCGGCCCGAGGAAAGTGTCCGCAACGTAGTAATATAACCAAATTGTTCGGACAGGGGTACTTTTGCTTTAATAATTCGTGCGTTACCTTTGGAATCCATGTCGTTCACCTGACCACGTCGCTTGTTCAGGTCACCAATAATGTCACCCATGTATTCTTCCGGAGTTACTACTTCCAATGCCATGATGGGTTCCAGTATAACGGGGCCTGCCTTGGGCGCCGCTTTGCGGAACGCCTGGCGGGCACAAATTTCAAAAGACAGGGTATCTGAATCTACCGTGTGGTACGATCCGTCTGTTAAAATTACCTTCATGCCCGTGATCGGATAACCGGCCAATACTCCGTTTTCCATGGCAGCTTTGAATCCTTTCTCTACGGCCGGAATATATTCTTTGGGAATATTGCCTCCCTTTACCTGGTCTACAAACTGCAATCCCGTAACTCCGGGATCTGCCGGTTCCAGTGTAAAGACAATATCGGCAAACTTTCCGCGACCTCCCGTCTGTTTCTTAAAGACTTCCCGGTGCGTAGTAGTACCCGTAATGGTTTCGCGGTAATTTACCTGCGGGGCTCCCTGGTTGATTTCTACTCCAAACTCTTTTTTCAGGCGGTCCACAATAACTTCCAGGTGCAATTCGCCCATACCGCTGATGATGGTCTGACCTGTTTCCGCATCGTTGCGGGTGGTAAACGTGGGGTCTTCCTCGGCAAGTTTGGAAAGAGCAACCCCCAATTTATCCAGGTCTTTTTGTGTTTTAGGCTCCACGGCCAACCCTATAACGGGATCGGGAAATGTGATAGCCTCCAGCACAATGGGGTTTTTATCAGAGCAAATGGTGTCACCGGTTCGCAAGTCGCGGAACCCAATACCGCTGCCAATACCTCCGGCCTGCAGCTCTTCTATGGGATTCTGTTTGTTGGAGTGCATCTGGTACAAGCGGTTAACCCGTTCCCTTTTTCCGGTACGCACGTTCAGTACGGTTTTTCCCGATTCCAGCGTTCCGGAATAGGCCCGTATGTACGCCAGCCGGCCCACAAAAGGATCTGTTGCAATTTTAAATACCAGTCCACAGAACGGCTCCTGAGCATCGGCTGCTCTTTTTTCCTCTTTCTGCGTATAGGGATTAATGCCGGTAACCGCTTCTATATCCAGCGGAGAAGGCAGGTAACGGCAAATGGCATCCAATAAAAACTGGATTCCCTTATTCTTAAGGGACGACCCGCACGTTACCGGAACTATCTTCAGTGCCAAAGTTGCTTTGCGCACGGCAGCCACCACTTCCTGTTCGCTTATAGACTCGGGATCTTCAAAATATTTTTCCATCAGGCTGTCGTCAAACTCAGCCGCTGCCTCTATCAATTTCCCCCGCCAAAGTTCCACCTCTTCTTTCATAGATGCGGGGATGGGAATTTCTTTGTAGTTGATCAGGTCTTTGCTGGCAGTATCGTACTCCCAGGCTTTAAGCGAGAGCAAGTCCACAATTCCTCTAAACGAATCTTCCACACCAATGGGAAGGCTCAACGGAATGGCAACGGCACCCAGCCTGCTTTTGATTTCTTCAATAACGGCAAGGAAGTCGGCTCCAACCCGGTCCATTTTATTAACAAATGCCAAACGGGGAATCTTGTATTTATCTGCCTGCCGCCAGACCGTTTCTGTCTGAGGCTGTACGCGCCCCACGGCACAAAATGTGGCAACCGCTCCGTCAAGCACCCGTAAAGAACGCTCCACTTCTACGGTAAAGTCCACGTGACCCGGCGTATCTATGATATTGATCTGGTATTTTTTCCCGGCATTATTCCAGAAAGCAGTAGTAGCAGCAGAGGTAATGGTAATACCCCGTTCCTGCTCTTGTACCATCCAATCCATAGTAGCAGCCCCCTCGTGAACCTCTCCTATTTTATGGGTCTTGCCCGTATAATAGAGAATGCGTTCAGACGTAGTGGTCTTGCCGGCATCAATGTGGGCCATGATGCCAATATTTCTGATATATTGTAAATCGTTTGACATTTAGAAGCGAAAATGAGCAAATGCCTTGTTGGCTTCTGCCATTTTATGCATATCTTCTTTACGCTTGAATGCGCCACCTTCGTTGTTGTATGCAGCTATGATTTCTGCGGCCAGTTTTTCGGCCATAGAGTGTGCTGAACGTTTGCGGGCATAAATGATCATGTTTTTCATGCTCAATGAAATCTTCCGCTCAGAACGCACCTCTGTGGGCACCTGGAAGTTAGCTCCTCCCACGCGGCGGCTTTTTACCTCCACCTGCGGGGTGACGTTTTCTAACGCTTTTTTCCAAATGTCCAAAGGAGCCTTCTCAGAATCTTTCATTTTCTCACCTACAATATCCAATGCATCGTAAAAGATGCCGTAGGCAATACTCTTCTTTCCCTGAAGCATCAAATTGTTCACAAAACGTGTAACCATCACGTCGTTGAACTTTGGGTCGGGCAGTAGAATCCTCTTTTTAGGCTTTGCTTTTCTCATTGTTTGTTTTTGTAATCAATTAAAAATCATTTTTTCGCTTTGGAGCGCTTGGCACCATACAGCGAACGGCTTTGTGTTCTGCCATCCACGCCCGAGGTTTCCAATGCACCTCTCACAACGTGGTAACGAACACCCGGCAGGTCTTTCACACGACCTCCGCGTACCAGGACAATAGAGTGCTCCTGAAGGTTGTGACCTTCACCGGGGATGTAGGCGTTAACCTCTTTTTGGTTGGTCAAACGTACCCGGGCAACTTTACGCATGGCAGAGTTCGGCTTTTTGGGAGTCGTAGTGTAAACACGAACACAAACACCGCGCTTTTGTGGACAGGAATCCAATGCACGCGATTTGCTTTTTTCTACCATCTGCTTTCTTCCTTTACGGACAAGCTGTTGAATTGTTGGCATAATGTGTTGTTAATCTTTACTTTATGTATTATCCCCTTACGTAAAAGGGGTTGCAAAGATAGGATTAATTTTCTTAATTAAAAAAATATCTTTTACTTTTGCCACCATGAATTCCAACAGACCAGGGGATGCCATTAGCCCCCGTATTGCCTCACTCCGACAGGCATCTTACCAGACAGCTCCCTCGCTTAGCGTAGAAAGAGCTCAAATTGTTACCGGTTTTTACAAAGAAAACAACGGACGTTACCCTGTTCCCGTTTTACGGGCTATGTCTTTTAAGGAATTGTGCCTTAAACAAACTATTTACATTGGAGATGAAGAGCTTATCGTAGGCGAAAGGGGTCCCCGCCCAAAAGCTGTTTCTACGTTTCCTGAACTTACCTGCCACAGCGTTGATGACTTGCTCACCCTGAATACCAGGGAACTGCAACATTATGCCGTTGCAGAAGAAGATATACGCATTTATAAAGAGGAAATCATCCCGTTCTGGGAAGACAGAACGCAAAGAGACAAACTTTTTTCCATCCTCCCGCAAGATTGGAAACTGCTTTATGAAAGCGGCCTTTTCACAGAATTTGCCGAGCAGCGTGCCTACGGTCACACAGCGCTGGACGGGAAAATCTACCACACGGGAATGAACGACTTCCGGAAACAAATTGCCCGTGCTTTGGCTGCACTTGAGGACCAGGCCGAGGCTGGCGCCACAGCAGAGGCGGCAACGGCAACAACTGCAGCAGCAGGTGGTACTCCGGCCCACAGTCAGCGTGATGTGCTGCAGGCTATGGATATCTCCTGCCAGGCCATTGTGATTTTTGCCGAGCGGCATGCTGCATTGGCAGAAGAAATGGCAGCAACCTGCCGTGCCAACGGAAACGAGCACAGAGCTGCAGAGCTGGACGAAATAGCACGTGTTTGCCACAAAGTACCTGCCCATGCCCCGGAAACATACCACGAGGCCATCCAGGCCTACTGGTTTATCCACCTGGGCACCATCATGGAACTGAACGGATGGGACGCCATGAACCCGGGACACCTGGATCAACACCTGGAACCTTTCTACCTGAAAGAAATAAAAGCCGGCACCCTTACAGACACCTTTGCCAGGGAACTGATGGCTTGCCTGTTCATAAAGGTAAACAACCAGCCTGCCCCTCCCAAGGTGGGAGTCACCGCCAAAGAAAGCGGCACATACAACGATTTTACCAACATCAACATAGGCGGAGTACGGCCCGACGGGACAGATGCCGTCAACCCTGTATCCTACATAGCACTGGACACACTGGAGGAACTGCACCTGCTGCAACCGGGACTGTCCGTTCACATTGCATCCTGCACGCCTGACCGTTTTGTAGAAGCAAGCACCCGCGTAATCAGCAAAGGATACGGATACCCTTCTGTTTTCAATCCCGATGTATACATCCCGGAACTCCTGCGCCAGGGAAAATCCCTCGCAGATGCACGGGAAGGAGGCTGCAGTGGCTGCATAGAAGTGGGAGCTTTCGGAAAAGAAGCGTACTTACTTACCGGCTACTTGAATGTAGCTAAAGTGCTGGAAGTTACGCTGAACAACGGAATGGATCCGGTTACGGAACGTCAGGTTTCCATCCAAACGGGACAAGCAACCGACTTCCAGACATTTGAAGATTTATACGACGCTTTTCTGAAACAGCTTCAATACATCATTGATACAAAAATCCGTGTAAACCTGCTTATTGAACGGCTGACTGCAGAAAAAACGCCAGCCCCGTTCCTCTCGGTATTCATCAACGATTGTATTGAAAAAGGCAGGGATTATTACGACGGAGGCCCGCGTTACAACACCTCCTATATCCAATGCACCGGATTGGGAAGTATTACAGACAGCCTGTCCAGCCTTAAGAAACATATCTTTGAGGACAAAAAATGGACTATGGAGCATATGCTGCAAGCCATGGCCCGTAACTTTGAAGGTGACGAACCCATGCGCCAGTACATCCTCAACAAAACCCCGTTCTTTGGCAATGACCTGGACTATGCAGACGACCTTGCCGTACGTGTTTATGAAGATTTGTTCCGGCTGATTGATGGCAAACCCAATACACGTGGCGGTGTACACCACATGGACATGCTGTCTACCACGTGCCACGTCTATTTTGGTTCGGTCACGGGAGCTTTGCCCAACGGACGCAAAGCCGGCAAATCTTTGTCAGACGGGACATCCCCGTCTCACGGCGCAGATACCGGCGGCCCCACGGCCGTTGCCTGTTCCCTGGGAAGATTGGATCAAACCCTCTCGGGGGGTACGTTGTTGAACCAACGTTTTTCCCCGTCCATGCTAAAAACCGAGGACGAAAGAAAGAAGCTCGGGCAACTGATACGCAGTTACTTTGAATTGGGAGGACACCACATTCAATTCAACGTTGTAGATACAAAAACATTGTTGGCGGCGCAAAAAGATCCGGAACAATACAAAGACCTTATGGTACGTGTAGCAGGATACAGTGACTATTTCAATCACCTGGCGCCTTCCCTGCAAGAAGACATCATTTACCGCACCATGAATGAAGGATTCTGAAGCCAAGCCATTACAAGGCTGCATCTTTGACATCAAGCGGTATGCCATCCACGACGGACCGGGTATCCGCATGAATGTTTTTTTTAAAGGTTGCCCTTTGCTATGCCACTGGTGCCACAATCCGGAAGGACAGGACCCCGACCCGGTTATCATGTTTAACCCGTCACGCTGCCTGCATTGTGGAGCCTGCGAAGATCGTACAAATCCGGAAGCCTGCCCGTCAGGAGCTCTGGAAACGTGCGGACGCTTCATGGCGGTTGATGAAATTCTGAAATTGGCTTTGCGCGAGAAGATCTTTTTTGACCGTTCCGGCGGAGGTATCACCTGTACCGGAGGCGAGCCGCTCATGCAGCCGGATTTTTTAATCAGCCTGCTGGCTGCCTGCCGTAAAAATGGTATACACACCACCGTTGACACGTGTTTGCAAGCCCCTGAATCTGTTGTCCACCGGGTTATTCCGCATACGGACTTGTTTCTGGCAGATGTGAAAATTATGGACCCTGCCGTGCACAAAAAGTACACCGGAACAGGCAACAGCTTGATTCACCGCAACCTGCGTACCGTAGCCCGCTCCGGTGTACCTTTTTCCCTGCGCATACCGCTCCTTCGCGGCATCAACGACACAAAAGCCGAGATCGACGCGATGACAGCCTTCGCCCTGGAATTAAGAGAACTGGGACGGCTGACCACCATCCACCTGCTCCCTTACCACAACTATGGAAAAGCAAAAAAATCCCGGATCTACCACGGCCGGCTTCCCGTTCAGGGTGATTTTTCACCCCCAACAACCCAAAAAATCCAAGCTATCTTAAAAGACCTGCATAGTCACGGATTCCATGCCGTCACCGGAGGTTAAACCAACCCCAAACTCAGCATTCCAAAAAACACAGAATCATGAAACGCCTCTTCCTTGCTTTACTAATATCACTATTTGCCCTTTCCCACAACGCTACCGCACAGGATATCCCGGCCCTTACCCTTGAAGATATTTTTCAAAACAGGGCTTATAGCCCCCGGGGCATCCGCTCCCTGCGCTGGATGAGCGACAATAAAACATATTCCTGTATAGAGGAAAATTTTGAAGCGCAAGGATTTGATATTGTACAATACCACGCAGCCAGTGGCAAACGCACCATTTTGGTACCGGCTGAACGGCTCCTTCCCTCAGACCCGGCAGACGGAACAACACCCTTGTACATAAGCGATTACACTTGGTCTGAAGACCGTTCCAAGCTGCTTGTTTTCACCAACACCCAACGCGTATGGAGGTACCATACCCGAGGAGATTACTGGGTGCTGGATCTGAAAAGCGGCCTGTTAAAAAAACTCGGCAAGCACCTGGAACCTGCTTCGCTTATGTTTGCCAAATTTTCGCCCGATTCAAAAAAAGTAGCCTATGTAAGTAAGAACAACATCTATGCAGAAGACCTGACCCGTTATGTTCCGGAGCAACTGACACATGATGGCAACGATTACACCATTAACGGTACGTTTGACTGGGTTTACGAAGAAGAATTAAACTGCCGCGACGGCTTCCGCTGGAGTCCGGACAGCCGTTCCATTGCCTACTGGCAATCCGATACCCGGGGTACGGGAACTTTTTACATGATCAACAACATTGACTCCCTGTATTCACAGGTCATTCCCTTTCCCTATCCCAAAGTGGGAACAACCAATGCTGCTGTCAAAATTGGTGTAGTCAACCTGGAAAATACCACAACGCGCTGGTTTGATATACCGGGAGATCCCCGGAACCATTACCCTGCCCGTATGGAATTCATTCCCGACTCGGAAGAAGTGCTCATACAACAACTCAACCGATTGCAGAACACCAACAAAGTATTTGTGGGGAATACAACTACCATGGAACTGCATCACATCCTGACAGACCGTGACGACGCATTTCTGAATATCCACGACAACATACAATGGTTGGACAACCGGCAGTCTTTTACATGGACAAGTGAAAAAGACGGGTGGCGGCATCTGTACAAAATATCACGTGACGGCACACAGGAACAACTGATTACCCGTGGTGATTTTGATGTCATACAGATTGTAAACATAGATGCAAAAGGTGGTTATGTGTATTACCTGGCTTCTCCTGATAATCCCATAGAACAGTACCTGTACCGCAGCCGCCTGGACGGCAGGGGGCAGGCAGAATGTATGAGTCCTGTGGAAATGAAAGGATTTCATTCCTACCAGATGTCTGCCAATTCGGCCTATGCAATCCATGAATACCAGGCTTCCGGTACATTCCCCCAATACCAACTTATTTCGCTGCCCGGCCACAAAACCATTCGCGTAATGGAAGACAACAGCAGCGTTCAACAGGCCTTCAACAAACTGGGACTGGCTCCCAAGGAGTTTTTCAGACTACAGGCAGGTGGCGTTGATTTGGATGCCTGGATGGTAAAGCCGGCATTTTTTGATGCTTCAAAAAAATACCCTGTCATCGTTTACATTTACGGAGAACCGGCCGGAGCTACCGTACAAAACAGATGGGACGGCTACGATCTGTGGCATCAGTATATGGCTCAACACGGTTACGTAGTTGTAAGTATTGACCCGCGCGGTACCAAAACTCCGCGAGGGCGCGAATGGCGCAAATCCATCTATGGGAAAGTTGGCATAGTAGCTACAGAAGACCACGCCCTGGCCATGAAACAGTTGTTCCTGGATTTCCCTTTTATTGATTCTTCACGTGTGGGTATCTGGGGTTGGAGCGGAGGCGGGTCCATGACACTCAACTGCCTGTTCAAGCATCCCGATATATACCATACAGGCATAGCCGTTGCCTTTGTGTCTTTACAAGAACTTTACGATACCATTTACCAGGAACGTTATATGGGCCTTCCGGAAGAAAACAAGGAAAGTTACTTAAACGGCTCACCCCTGCATTTTGCACAAAACCTGGAAGGCGCGCTTATGTTAATCCATGGTACAGCAGACGATAACGTGCATTACCAAAGTTTTGAAATGCTGGTTGACCGCCTGATTACACACAACAAGTTGTTCTCTGTTATGACCTACCCCATGAGGAGCCACTCCATAAACGAGCGGAAGAACACAACGTTGCATTTGTACCGAACCATGGAAAAATTCTGGCTTGAAAACTTATAGGCTGCGGTATCCCGCACACAGTTTGTCCTTTTCTTCCCGCTTGCCCAAAAGTCTTTTACCTTCCGGGGTTATCAGGAAATCTTCTTCGTTCCGGATGCCACCAAAACCTTTCCATTCCATTACTTTGTCGTAATTGATAAAAGAATCCAGGTGTTTTTCAGATGCCCAGCGATCTATCAGGGCCGGTATAAAATAAATACCCGGTTCAATGGTAAGCACGAACCCCGGTTCCAACGGCCTGCCCAACCTAAGGGATTTAATACCAAATTGTGTTGATTTGGGTTCTCCGTCGTAGCCAACCCAGACTTCTCCCAGATTTTCCATATCGTGTACGTCCATACCCATCATATGGCCCAATCCGCAAGGAAAAAACAGCGCATGAGCTCCTTCCCGGACGGCTTGTTCTGTATCGCCTTTCATCAGACCCAAGCCCTTTAACCCGTCTACAATAGCTCGGCAAGAGGTATAGTAAATTTCTTTAAAAGGCTTACCCGGCCTCAATGCCTCTACGGCTGCCCGATGCGACGCCTCTACTATGTCGTATATGAGTTGTTGCTGTGAGGTAAATGTTCCCGAAACGGGAACGGTAGATGAAATGTCACCGCAATACCCTTGTGGCAATTCAGCCCCGGCATCCATCAGCAACATCTGACCTTCCTTGAGGGTGTTGCCGTAGTAATGGTTGTGCAACGTCTCTCCGCGTACCGAACAAATAATAGGAAAAGCCAGCTGGCAATTGTTTTCCAAGGCCGTTTTGTGCATAACGGCCGCCACCTGGTACTCTTTCATACCCGGTTGTACGGCACGCATCCCGGCCACATGCATATCCATAGAAATGGCGGCAGCCCGGTCAAGCAACGCTATCTCTTCTTCTGATTTTATATTGCGCTGGTCCACTACCGCCCTGATCAGGTCTAAAGACACCTGTTCTTTTTGCGCCCCGGGTTCAATGCCCAGCCAATGGTAGTATTTGATTGTGTGTTCCGGACGGTACGGGGGCAAGTAATGAATAGCCCTTCCCTGTTCCACCGCCTTGGATAATAATGCAACAAGCTCTGCCATGGTTCCCGTTTGAGTAATGCCGGCCTTGGTCGCTTGTTCTTTAATAGTGGGCATAGGTCCTGTCCAGACAATATCGTCCAGGGTTAGTTCTTCCCCGTAAATAGTGGTTGTTCCCGCATCTGCATCTATAACGGCTGCCAGCCCTGCTCTGTCATGAAAACCAAAATAATACAAAAACGTAGAATCCTGTCTAAAACGATACGTGTTGTCAAGGTAATTCATGGGAGATTCTTCGTTGCCCGGAAAAAGCAACAAGCCTGTTTTTATCCGTTCTGTCAATTGCGCTCTACGCAAAGTATAGGTACTTGTTGAAAACATAATTTGTGGTTAAAATCTAATATTCATTCAAAGATAGGACTAATCTTTTGCTGTTTTCTAAAAAATTTGTATGTTTGTTCACAATATAGGACACATGTACAACTACATATTCATTCTAAGAATATACGGCTTCATGGGCAAAGGTCTTTACAATTGCCGCATCTGCTGATAGTTTTTCCCCTGTTTCTGTTCGCTTTTCCTTTCCCTTTCCCTTTCCCTTTCCCTTTCCTTTTCGCTTTCCCCTTTTTGCTTTAAAAGATTTCCGCCGTCTTTTAAAAATTAGTAAGAGATTTAAGTTAATATCATGAAAAAAAAACTATTCTTATTATCCTTTTTTGTTGCTCTGGTACCGGGAATTCTCTTTTTCAGCCCCAAGAACCATAGCTGTTATGCACAAGATTTCGATATCCGGTATAAAAAACTGGATTCCCTGCCCAATATATCACGTCTGGTTTACAACGTTCCCGTTAATTTACAATGGGCAGACAGTGTGCATGTTACATACCAAATACAAGACAAAGAAGGGTTAAAGGGGTACAAAACACACGTAATCACTACCACCACCGAGTCCTGGACACCGGAGCCTGTAAACCCCCAAAGACCTGAATACAACAACAGAGAAAGAAGCCGGGAAAAGTACATATCACCTGACGGAAAATGGGAAGCATATATCAAAGACTACAACGTATGGCTGAAAGATATAGAAACGCTGAAAGAAAGCCCCTTAAGTTATGATGGAACAGAAAACCTGTATTACTCCCGGCTGTACTGGTCCCCGGATTCAAAAAAAATCGCGGCACTACTCACACGCGACACCCCAAAACACCGTATTCCGCTGATTGAGTCTGCTCCTGCTACACAAAAACAACCTGTTTTGCAATGGCGTGATTATTACAAACCGGGAGATTTGATCCCGATAAATATTCCCACACTGTTCAATGTAGAGCTAAAAGAACAAATAACTGTAAACGCTTCTGCTTTCAATAATCCGTACCAACTGTTTTTTAGAAAATGGTCCGAGGATTCCAAATGGTATAGTTTTGATTACAACGAAAGAGGACATCAAAAATACCAAATTGTGAACGTAGATGCCCAAACTGGTCAAACAAAAGTAATTGTTGACGAAGTGTTTGACACGTTCGTTCATTACGGTAGAAATTTTATTCAATACATTACGAAAGATAAGAACCTGGTCTGGTCTTCTGAAAGGGATGGTTACAGGCATTTATATCTTATAGATGCACAGACTGGCCGGGTTCAAAAACAACTAACCAAAGGCAATTGGGTGGTTCAGCAAGTGGTTAGTATAGACGAAAAAGAAGGAACCATCCTGTTTATGGCCAGTGGTAGGAATAAAGGAGAGGATCCTTACAACAAACACTACTACCGTATGAAAACAGACGGTACCGGCCTTACAGACCTGACTCCGGAGCACGCTAACCACCGGGTTCAGTTCTCTCCTGACAAAAAGTATTTCACAGACACGTACTCCCGTCCGGACAAAGAACCGGTTTCTGTAATCCGTTCTTCCAAAGACGGAACCGTACTTATCAACTTGGGAGAGGCTGTTATTTCTGACCTTCTGGCTACGGGCTGGACCGTTCCGGAAGTTTTTTCCGCCAAAGGACGGGATGGTACAACAGATATCTGGGGCACCATCTACCGGCCTTCCCATTACGACCCGTCCCGCTCTTATCCTGTTGTTGAATACATTTATGCAGGTCCGCACGATGCCCATGTAACCAAAGATTTTGCAGCTTACATGCGCTTTTCTAAACTGGTGGAAATGGGTTTTATTGTAGTTACCATTGACGGAATGGGCACAGCCAACCGCTCTAAAGCTTTTCACGACGTATGTTGGAGAAACTTACAAGATGCCGGCTTCCCCGACCGCATACTGTGGATACAAGCTGCCGCAACAAAATACCCCTCCATGGATATCAGCCGGGGTGTAGGCATATACGGGTATTCGGCCGGCGGGCAAAACACCCTTTCTGCCCTGTTGTTTTACAAAGATTTTTACAAGTTTGGTGTGGCCCTGTGCGGCTGTCACGACAACCGGATGGATAAAATCTGGTGGAACGAACAATGGATGGGGTATCCTGTCGGCCCGTGGTATGCAGCCGCTTCCAATGTGGATAATGCGCATCTGCTGGAGGGAAAACTGCTGCTGATTAACGGAGAGCTGGATGACAACGTAGATCCTACGTCTACCCTCCAGGTAGTGGATGCTCTGGTAAAAGCCGGTAAAGATTTTGAACAGCTTTACCTGCCGGGCCACGGCCACTCCCTGGGATCGGATTATATCACACGCCGGGTTTTTGAATTCTTTTACCGGCATATGGAACCGGAATGCCTTAATGAAACAACTCCTATGGCGACCTACAGGGAAAAACCCGTTATAACCGCTCCTCCCACAGCTTTAGGGCTGGATCCTTTTTATAAAAAATATATGAACGTGAACGGTATTCACGTGGTTAGTTCATGGCGGGTGCCGGACTCTGTATTTCAAGCCGCATACGTCACGGTACGGGCCATGACAGAAGCGCTTCCTTCAGAAGTACTGGAGTCGTTAACGTCACGCAATACAAGAATTGGTATTATGGCCCGGTACGAAGGAACAACTGATATTCCGGAACACGCCTTTCTGGCAAAAGACACTACCCTTAACTGGAACGTACGGGCACGTGGACTGGGAGGTACACTTGACAATCCCTTTTCTACGTGTGCAGAAGAAAATATCATGGCTTACCAGATAGACAAATACCACGCAGAAGATATTTTGATTCACGAATTTGCACACACCATCCACAACGTAGGTATAGCACCTGTATACCCCCAATTTAACACAGAGCTGCAAGAAGCTTTGGATGCGGCTGTGGCAGAAGGCAAGTACGAAAATACATACGCTAAAACCAACATTGAAGAATATTTTGCAGAAGGTGTTCAGAACTGGTTCGATGTAAACGCAGAAGTACCTGTTCCGGATGGCAAACACAACATGGTCAACACGCGTGAAGAAATGAAACGATACGATCCTCGCCTGTACAACATCCTGTCAAGGTTTTTTAAAGAGCCCCCGGGACAGATAAGCCGCCATAAAAAAGTTAACCTATATAACCAACCCTGATGCGAAACAAACGATTTCTCTTTTTTTACCCCCACATAATATGCCTTGTTTTGTGCGGGCTTCTGTCTGTTACTTGTTGTTCCCGCGAAGAACCGCTTCCCGACACAAACGGAAATGGCTCTACACCAATCGATACGTCTGTTTATGCAGAGATAACCCATAACGGTTTTACCATAAAAATCCCCGATTACCTTAAAAACACACCGGATGCCCGCAGGGCACTGGACTTGATGCAAGACAACATTGATACCATGGCAGCTATTCTGCCCGATACATTTTTACGTGCTATGCAAAAGAATCCCATCTGGATGGAAAAAGACATCAAACCGGATGGTGCAGCCTGGTACCACGTATCCCGGGAGTGGCTTCTGCAAAACAACATGAATCCGGATAAAGCCAAATGTGTAGAGATTTGCAACTACATAAACTACGTATCGTGGACAGAACTGAACCAGCCTTTTATGGTATTGCATGAACTTTGCCACCAGTACCACGATGTGTCGCTAACTTTTGACCATCCGGGCATTATAGAAGCCTTTGAACATGCTCAGGCTACCGGATTGTACAGAAACACACAGCGGTACGACGGATATGGTAAATACTCCACTGTAACGCAGGCCTATGCATTAACCAACCACCACGAATATTTTGCCGAGTTGTCCGAAGCCTTCTGGGGCAGAAACGACTATTTCCCCTATACACGCCAGGAACTTAAAGAATACGACCCTGTGGGGTATCACGTTCTTGAAGAAGTATGGACCTTGGGCGGCAAACTTATACTCACCCCTCATTAACTTTATTATTAATTATGAAAAGAATTCTATTAGGAATTTTAGCATTTGTCTTTTTTGTACCGGGTGTACTGGCGCAAAAAAGACAGATTACCGGAACTATTGTTTCTTCCGAAGACGGACAGCCAGTAATTGGCGTTACCGTACAGGATAAAACAACCGGTACCTATGCCGTATCTGACCAGAACGGAATCTTTTCCATTGAAGTGGGAAGCACCTCAGAAACCTTGGTTTTCATGTGCATCAGTTTTCGTAATCTGGAAACTACTATCACAGGAAATGTTATGAACGTTACCATGCAGCCGGACGTTATGGCTTTGGATGAAATCATGGTCATTGCGTACGGTCAGGGAAAGAAAACATCCTTTACAGGCTCTGCGTCTGTTGTAAAAAAAGAAGATCTGGAACGTGTCAAAACCTCTAACATAACGCAGGCTCTGCAAGGGCTCAGCACAGGGGTTCAGGTTATCAACAGCTCCGGTCAACCCGGAGCCAGTGCCAGTATTCTAATCCGCGGTATTGGATCTATGAACGCTTCCAGTTCTCCAATGTACGTTGTGGACGGTGCCCCTTACAACGGGTATATCAATGCCATTGCCCCCTCAGACATTGAATCCTTGACTGTCTTGAAAGACGCCTCTGCTACAGCTCTTTACGGCTCCCGTGCTGCAAACGGTGTCATCATGATTACCACACGTAAAGGACAACGGGAAAAGGGTCAGATCAGTTTTAGGTCCAGTCTCAGCTTTTCAAGCCTTGCCGTTGATATGCCGCATCAGCTAACACCTGTTGAATATACAGAGTTATCCTGGAGAGGACTGTATTATGAAGCCCTTGACAACGGGTACACAGCAGAAAACGCAGCTTTGCTGGCAACAAACAACCTTGCCAATGAGTTGAAACTCAACCCATGGAACACAAGCAAGCCTGTGGGAACAGACGGAAAGCTGGTTTCCGGGACCGACCTTCTTTTCGAAGGCGATTGGCGCGAAGCATTGCTACAGTCAAGACCCCGTCAGGAATATTCCCTTGATTTCAGCGGACGTACAGAAAAAACAAACTATTTTTTCTCACTGGGCTACCTGGACGACAAAGGTATCTTTACCACACAACAGTTCAACAGAATTACCGGCCGTTCCAACGTTACAACAAAAGTGAAAAATTGGCTGGAAGTAGGAACCAACACATCTTTTGCGCACAGCCTGACAGATGCTCCGGCTACTGAAAGCACCATCTGGTTCCTGCGTACCGTTCCCAGTATTTATCCTATTTATGAATGGGATTACGCAACAAACACTTACAAAACAGATGCCGACGGAAACAAAATTTACGATTACGGCAACGACCGTAAGAGCTGGATTGGGTGGAACCCGCTGGCGGATGCCGCATACAATCAGTATATTACAAAAGTTGATAATATTTCTTCCCGTAATTTTGCAGAAGTAACGTTCCTGCCACAACTGAAATTCCGGACAAGCATAAGCCTGGATTATTACATGTCCAGCTACAGCGGTTATACAAACCCCACCTACGGCTATATGGCAGGACGCGGAGCAGCTACAAAATCTGCCACCCGCAACATTACTACCGTATGGACCAATTTACTTACCTACGACAAAACGTTTGGAAAACACGGCGTAGGTGTGTTGCTGGGACAAGAATCTTACCAAAGGAAAGTAAACGGATTGAGCGGTTCCAAAGAAGGATTTCCTTTTGGCGGACTGTATGAGCTGACCTCGGCCGCTACCATGACAGACCTCACTTCCTACGAAGACAACTACCGTCTTATGAGCTGGTTTTCAAGGGCCGAATACGATTTTGACAACAAATATTACATTTCCGGAAGTCTGAGAACAGACGGATCTTCCCGTTTTCATAAAAATTCCCGATGGGGTACTTTCTGGTCTGTAGGTGCCTCGTGGAGGCTTTCCAACGAAAATTTCCTGAAAGGAAACGACTGGATAGACAACCTGAAACTTAAAGCCAGTTACGGAGCCGTTGGAAACGATGACATTTCGTGGTATGCTTACCAGGGCCTTTATGGTACCGGATACGACGACTTTGGAAAAGCCGGCGTGATGATCCAAAGATTGCCCAACGAAACACTCAAATGGGAAACCAACCTGCAATTTAACACCGGATTGGATTTTGCCCTATTCAACCGGATTACCGGTTCCTTTGAATATTTTATGAGAAAATCAAAAGACCTGTTGTTTACCATGCCCATGGCTTCATCTACCGGATTTAGCGGCGTGGACAGAAACATTGGTGACGTACAAAATGCCGGTATAGAACTACAGTTAAACTTGCGTGTTTTGGACGGTGAAAATTTCAAATGGAACATGGATTTTAATGCTTCTCATTACAAGAACACCATTACCAAATTGCCTCAGAAAGAAATGAACTCGGGGGTTTTCAAGTGGAGAGAAGGCCAAAGCCGGTATAATTTCTGGGGAGCCGAATGGGCCGGAGTGAATCCGGAAAACGGAAACGACCAATGGTGGAAAAATGTATATGAAACAAATGCAGACGGAGAAAAAGTGGTGAAAGAGCGTGTGCTTACAGAAAATTACAACGATGTAAGCGGAGACGACCAAAAGAAATACCTGGGCGATGCCATTCCCAAACTTTTTGGAGGATGGAGCAATACCTTTAGTTTCTATGGAATAGACTTCTCCTTTATGCTATACTACAGCATCGGGGGCAAATTGTATGACTCTGACTATGCGCAGATGATTGCCTACAGAGAAGGATTCTCTTACCACCCCGACAACCTGGATTCCTGGACTGAAAACAACAAAGCCTCGGCATTCACCCGCTTTTCCAAAGCTTATTCCAATTCTATGGGGGCGTATTCATCCAAATTCATTTTTGACAATACCTTTGTAAGGTTGCGTAATGTCTCTCTGGGATATACACTTCCTTCGACTTTACTCAGAAAAATGAAATTCAGTTCCTTCAGGGTATATGTTCAGGGAGACAACCTGATAACACTGGGCTCTGCCGTACGCAGGGGAACAGATCCCGAACAAAGCATTTCAGGTACTACTGTCAACCGTTTCCCTACTACCAAATCTGTTACCGTTGGCTTACAGTTTAGTCTATAATTATTAAAGATGATATTTCTATGAAAACATATGTAAAAACTTTACTTATAGCAGGCACAGTCCTTCTGGGATTCAGCTCTTGTACGGGATTTTTAGAAACAAATCCCTCCACTTCGGTAGCAGATACCGAAGTGTTCAAGACAACGCAAGGTGCCCAATCTGCATTATACGGATGTTATTTCCAGATGGAATCGGGTGACGGCGGTGCCGGCCGTCAGGATGACTGGGGATACCCTACACACTTGATGACGTTTGATGCCTGCGGCGAAGATATGATTGTCTGGGGCGGATGGTACACCTACGATTACAACTACTGGGGACACACACGTGGCGACATTTTTAAAGCAAGTGCTTTGTGGCGGTTTTATTACCGGCTGATTAACAACACCAATAGTATCATATATTATATTGACCAGGCAGAAGGCCTGCAAGCAGACAAAGACCACATCAAAGGCCAGGCACTGGCCCTCAGGGGTTGGTCTTACTTTCATCTTATCCGCTTGTTCCAGCATACTTATGCCATTGCCAAAGACATGCCCGGTGTTCCCATTTATCTGGAACCTACTACCGACCAGACAGAAGGAGCTCCCAGAGGAACGGTTCAGGCAACGTACGACAGGGTGTTGGAAGACTTTACACAGGCAGAAACTTTATTGCAGGGTTTTGTTCGCAGTTATAAAAACCACATTGATCAAAGCGTTGTCAGGGCTTTCCTGGCTCAAACCTACCTGACCATGAACAACTGGGAGAAAGCTGCCGAATATGCAGAAAAGGCCCGGCAGAACTACCCGTTGACATCCAACAGCGTATATCAGGAAGGGTTTAATGACCTGAGTACAGCTTCCTGGATGTGGGGCATGCCACAGACAAAGGACCAAAATATGGGTGACTATTCTCCGTTTGCCATGTGGGCCAACTGGACACGTAACGGATATACATTCCAATGTTTTTTCCTGAGCAACGACTTTGTTAACCAGTTTGACGACGGTGATATCCGCAAGTCACAAATTTATTTTGTGTGGAATGTCATCTATTATTCCATGAAATTCCGGGACACAGAAGACCTGACCGGCTCCATTATATTCATGCGGTCAGAAGAAATGCTGCTTACCCAGGCCGAGGCCTTGGCTCGCATGGGAAAAGAAGCACAGGCAAAAGAATTGTTGTGGCAACTGCAGGAAATGCGTGGTGCTAAAAAAACAACAGCCACCGGCAACGATCTGGTAGAAGCCATCCTTATGGAGCGCAGAAAGGAGCTTTACGGAGAAGGGTTATCCTGGTTTGATATGATCAGAAACCAAAAACCTCTGACAAGAACAGGGAACCACGTTAGCTACGGAGGAGGCAAACAGTTCCCGGCAAGATCCTGGCGTTTTGTCTATCAGATTCCCAATTCTGAGATTATAAATAACAAATCTATGGAAGAGGGTATCTGGCCCGCCGGAGACCAAAATCCTTTTGATGGCGTATATGTGCCATAAACTTTTTTCATTTTAGTTCTTGTAAAACGTCCGGCTAAACCATACTTGTCGGACGTTTTTTTTATCTTCGTACCTATGAAAAAAATTTATGCTTTATTTGTTTTACTACTTTTTGTAGCCACGCTACATGCTAAACCTGTACATTTTGCTTCTAAACCTTCTCTGTCCCCCGACGGGACAGAAATATTCTTTGCCTGGGACGGAGACATCTTTCGTGTTCCGGCAGAAGGAGGCCTGGCTTTGAAAATCGTATCTATGAAAGGTACAGAAACGGCCCCGCTGGTATCTCCCGATGGTAAACACCTGGCTTTTGCAGCCAACGAACAAGGAGACTACAACGTTTACGTAGTCCCGCTTGCAGGAGGCCCCGCAGTTCAGTTGACGCACAACGATGCCTCGGATATTCCTGTGTCGTGGTCGCCCGATTCAAAACACATCTATTTTGAATCCAACCGATACAACAACGTAAGCACATACTCCGTACCCATAACAGGCGGGACACCAAGAAGGTTGTTCCCTCACTATTTCAATACCATTTCCTCATTGGTGGAAGACCCGGTAACCGGAACCTTCTATTTTATTGAATCTGCCGAGAGTTATCGGTTTGCCACGCGCAAAGGATACAAAGGAGAGCATAACGCCAATATCCTCTCGTGGAATCCCAAAACAGAAGAATACAAAGAACTGACCACATGGATTGGCAAAGACCAATGGCCCATGGTAGACAAAAACGGTACGTTGTACTACGTGTCCGATGAAAAAAACGGAGAAGACAATCTGGTAAAACACGTAAACAACGAGCGCGTATTCATAACCGAATACACAGAACCGGTACGCTATCCTTCCATAAGCTACGACGGTTCCAGGATTGTTTTCCTGAAAGGCTACCAGATCCATTGGCTGGATACACAAACCGGAACGTTGACAAAACCGGAAATTTCTATTGTGGATACTAAGAAAAACGTGGATATCAGCGTGAAAATAGAAACGCCGTCAGACGCCGCCTTGTCACCCGATGGCAAAAAGCTGGCATTCTCCTTCAGGGGAATGTTGTTTGTCAGCGATAACGAAGGAAACTTCATACAACAAATAGAAACACCGGCGCAAGAACGTGTAGCGGAAGTAGTATGGGGTACAGACAGCAAGACCTTATACTATACCCGAACAAATAAAGGGTATTATCATATTTTCAAGACACGCGCAGATGTTCCGGGAGCAGAAACGCTCGTATATGAATCTGCAGGAAAAGCGCGCAGCCTTACGCCTTCTCCCAAAGGAGACAAAATAGCTTTTGTGAGCGGCAAAAGAAGTCTGATGGTACTGGACACAAAGAAAGACCATACAGAAAAACTGGCAGATCAGGAATTCTGGGCGCATCAAAACTACTCCATTGCCTTTTCCCACGACCAAAAACACCTGGCGTTTACGGCCATGAACATGTTTGAACAAGACGTATATATATACTCTTTTGACACAAAAGAGGTCCTCAACCTAACACATTCTGCTGTTTCCGAAAGCGCTCCTGTATTTACTCCCGATGGAAAATACTTGTACTTGCTGACCAACAGAACGGCTGCCAGCTATCCGGGAGGCGCATCCATGTCTCTCTACAAAGTAGCCTTACAGAAAAACCAAAAACCCCTGGCAACGGAAGCTTACGAACAATTGTTCCAAAACAACAAAGCCGATGGCAAAGACTCTTTGGTTGTCATTGATCAAAAATCCCTGCAACGCAGGTTTGAACGTGTTGTCAGAACAGGCTCCCAAAGCAATCCCTATATTTTCAGCCAAAAAGATAAGAGCTGGTTGCTGTACGGGTCCAACCACGAAGGTACCTTTGGCGTGTATATACAAGAACTGAAAGACTGGGACCAAAAGCCCGCCACACAAATCAAGGGCTTGCGCATGGCCAGAAAATTCATCACCAACGGCAAAGACCTCTTTGCTCTTGGTATGGATGGGTTGTACAAAATAAATCCCGGCGCCGGTTCAGCTACAAAAGTGACGCTCACGACACACGCAAACAAAAGCATCACCCAGGAATTTGAGCAAATGTTTTACGAAGTCTGGGCCACATTGGAGCAAAACTTCTACGACCATACGTTTCACGGTGTCAACTGGGAAGAAAAACGCGACTACTACGCCGGGTTCCTTCCCTACGCACAATCGCGGGACGATTTGCGCACCTTGACAAACGATATGCTCAACGAGCTCAATTCTTCCCATATGGGATTCAGCACCCGAGGCACAGAAGAAGCCGCCCCGGGCAAAAACACCACCATGGCAACCGGTGTGCTTTTTTGCGAAGACAATCCGTACATCGTAGATCGAATATTGGCCGAATCACCGGCAGACTTTGCCTTGAACCCCATTGCCCCCGGCGACAAGCTTGTAGCCGTAAATGGAGCAAAGGTAGACCCAAACACCAATAGGGAACAATATTTCATATCGGCTACTCCACATAAAGAAATTACTTTACGGTTTGCCAAAGCCAACAATCAAGAAGAATACAATATAAAATTACACACAACCTCTACGGCCGCCCTTAGAGATCTCCTCTACACAGAGTGGGAAGATGCCAACAGGGAGTACGTAGAAAATAAGTCTAAAGGTACCTTAGCCTATGTGCACATGCGGGATATGTCTTCCGGGGCTTTACAAAATTTCCTGATAGATATGCACACCTATGCGGTTCATAAAGACGGGCTCATTCTTGACCTGAGGTACAACAACGGTGGGAACGTACATAGGGAAGTGATAGATTTTCTGTCACGTAAAAGTCACTTCCATTGGAAGTACAGAGAAGGGCAGGTAAACACCCATCCTAATGTAACACCGGGCGACAAACCTATTGTGGTACTCATCAACGAACGCAGTCTAAGCGATGCAGAAGTCACTTCCAACGGTATTAAAGAGCTGTCCATTGCCAAATTGATAGGAACAGAAACGTACAGATGGATTATTTTTACTTCCGGAGCTGGCATGGTAGACGGTTCTTCCGTTCGATTGCCTGCCTGGGGTTGCTACTCTCTGGATGGAAAAGATTTGGAAATCACGGGTGTAGCTCCTGATATATCTGTTAGAAACACCTTTGATGACCGATTAAAATCAAGAGACCCGCAGTTGGACACCGCCCTAAAAGAATTATTATCTGACTAAAATCTTTCTTATCTTCGTAATTATGAAATCAACAGAGTTTATCGCATTAGAAACAGAATACGGAGCACACAACTACCACCCGCTTCCTGTAGTCCTTGCACGCGGTAAAGGACCCTATGTCTGGGACGTAGAAGGGAAAAAATATTTTGATTTTCTCTCTGCGTATTCTGCCGTGAATCAAGGACATTGTCATCCAAAAATTGTTAAAGCACTTACCGAGCAGGCAAAATTGCTTTGCCTTACCTCCCGCGCTTTTTACAACGATACACTAGGCCCTTATGAAGAATACGTAACGCGTTTTTTTGGCTATGAAAAAGTTCTGGCCATGAATACCGGTGCCGAAGCTGTGGAAACAGCCCTTAAATTAGCCCGCCGTTGGGGGTATGTAGAAAAGAACATTCCTGAAGATCAGGCATTGATTATCTGTTGCGAAGGCAATTTTCATGGACGTACCATCACGGTGATTTCCATGTCAACAGACCCGTCTTCGTATGCAGGATTTGGCCCGTTCACCCCCGGATTTATTAAAATACCCTACGACGACGTTCCCGCATTGGAAAAAGTACTTACAGAGTACGGTCCGCGTATTGCCGGATTCCTTGTGGAACCCATCCAGGGAGAAGCCGGCGTTCGTATGCCACACCAAGGTTATCTGAAAAAATGTGCCGCTCTTTGCAAAGACCACAACGTGCTGTTTATAGCTGATGAGGTCCAAACAGGTATTGCACGTACGGGAAAACGCATTTGCTGCGACCACGAAGGGGTACATCCGGACATCCTTATTCTTGGGAAAGCCATTTCCGGAGGAGTTCTTCCTGTTTCTGCCGTTTTGGCAAACAACGACATTATGCTGACCATCAAACCCGGCGAGCATGGATCTACCTTTGGCGGATTCCCGCTGGCTTGCAAAGTGGCTCAGGCAGCGCTGGAGGTTGTAGAAGAAGAAAAACTGGCCGAAAAAGCAGCTTACCTGGGAGAAATTGTCCGCAATTTCCTAAGCGCTATTCCGTCTAAACGAATTGAACAGGTCCGGGGTCAAGGCCTGCTGAATGCTATTGTCATCAAACCTCAAGACGGTACAGAAGCCTGGGACGTTTGTATGACCATGGCAAAAAACGGCGTGCTGGCCAAACCTACCCACCAACACATCATACGCCTTGCACCTCCTCTGGTTATTAAAGAATCACAACTGATGCAGGCTCTGGAAATCATCAAAGCATCTATCCTGAGTTTTGATACATGATGTTAAACAGGGTACTATGAACAGTACATTGCTAATGGTACGCCCCTGCTGTTTTGGATACAATCCGCAAACAGCAGTTAACAATGCTTTTCAGACAAAAACAGACCTGAATCCCGCTGTTGTGCAAGCAAAGGCTCTTACAGAATTTGACAATTTTGTATCCCTGCTCAGAAACCACGGAATAGAAGTCCTTGTGGTTGATGATACTCTTGACCCACATACCCCCGATTCCATTTTCCCTAACAATTGGATTTCTTTTCATCCCGGACAAATGGCTATTCTCTACCCCATGTATGCTCCCAACAGGCAGCTGGAGAGAAAAAAAACAGTATTTCAGGCCATTGAACAATTTGCTCCCCGCATCCGCTGGATAGACATGAGTCCCCAGGAAAAACAGAACAAATTTCTGGAAGGTACGGGAAGCATGGTTTTTGACAGGGAATACAACAGGGCTTATGCCTGCCGCTCCCAAAGAACCCACGAAGAATTATTTTACCGGGTCTGCGAAACGCTGGCCTACGACCCCGTGCTATTTGATGCCGTGGATAACGGTACCCCCATATACCATACCAACGTGCTCATGTGCATGTCCCGGAACTATGTAGTCATTTGCTTAGAGGTCATCCCGGAGCAAAAGGACAGGCAGCTGCTGTTGGACACCTTTACAAAAGACAACAAAGAAGTAGTGGAAATCACAGCCGACCAAATGCGCCATTTTGCAGGAAACATGCTCCAGGTCTATGGTAAGCAGGGTGAACCCTTTTTGGTTATGTCCCGCCGGGCTCATGATGCGCTTACCCCCCGACAGCTTGACCGGCTGACATCTTTCAACAAGTTGATTGTTCCGTCGCTGGATACCATAGAAACGCACGGTGGCGGGTCTGCTCGCTGCATGCTGGCAGAAGTAGTGTAAGCTACACAACCTCTGTTCTGTACAATTTGTCGCCCCGGCGCACCTTTTCTTTTACAGGAATAGTACAAACGGCTCCTTGCGGGGCTGTTTGCACGTTTACTACCGTAGCAGCGCTTTGATCAGGGGTGGTTGTTTCCGGCAGCAGGCGAATTTCCCGGACCGTTTCTTCCAACACGCCTGTTGCCGGCCCTATGAATAAAATGCGATCCCCTACATGCAACGGCACGGCCTCTACCTTAAGTTCCGCAACGCCTGTTTTAGCGTAGTAGTTGATTACTTTGGCCACATACGTTTTTTTCTCCGTTGCCTGATTTCCGTACTTGTGGCTCCACGTACCCAGTTGTTCTCCCAAATAATACCCACCCCAAAATCCACGGTTAAATACCGTTCTAAGACGTCCTTCCAGTTCCCCTGCCAATTCCGGGGTAAACTGTCCTTCCTGTACAGCCCGGACTGCCTGTTTATAAACAGCCGTGGTGGTTTTTACGTATTCTGCAGAGCGTGCCCTGCCTTCAATTTTTAATACGTCAATACCGGCCTCCAGGATTTTATCCAGGAACGCCACCGTACATAAGTCACCGGGCGACATAATGTATTTGTTGTCTACTACCAGCTGCGTTCCGGTTTCGTTATCCTGCACCGTGTAAGAACGCCGGCATATCTGATAACAAGCACCGCGGTTGGCCGATTTGTTGTACTCGTGCAGGCTCAGGTAACACTTACCCGACACAGCCATACACAACGCCCCATGGCAAAACAGCTCCAGTTTAACCGGTTTGCCGGAAGGACCGGTAATATTGCGCTCCTGTACCTGCCGGGCAATGGCTGCAATTTGCGGCAACGTCAACTCCCGCGCCAGTACAATTACTTCTGCATACTGCGCATAATACGCCAATGCCTGTATGTTGGAAATATTCAACTGAGTGGATATGTGTACTTCCAGGCCCAGGTTACGCGCTTCCAGAATAGCTGCCATATCGGAAGCTATAACGGCAGATACGCCGGCTTCTTTGGCATCGTGTAACAACCCGCTCAACTCTTCTAAATCCTCATCGTAAAAAATAGTGTTGACGGTAAGGTAAGAGCGCATATGGTGTTTACGGCAAAACTGCACAATCCGGGGAAGATCTTCCCGTTTAAAATTATGGGCCGCATGGGCACGCATATTCAATTCTCCCACCCCAAAATAAACAGACCCGGCTCCTGCCTGGGCTGCAGCCGTCAAACAGCTCCAGTTCCCGGCCGGAGCCATAACCTCGGGACTCTTTTTATTATTCTCTAACATAAGACATTACGTGTTCAACAGTAAGGTTTTCCAGGCATTCGTACGTGCCTTTGCGACAGGTGCCCGCTCCGTAAACAGAGCACGGACGGCAATCGAGCGGCAATTGAATGGCCCCTTCGGGATCTTGCCGGTAGCCGTAAAAACCGGCCTTTGGATGCGTAGCTCCCCAAACAGAAAGTACAGGGATACCCAAAGCCGAGGCAAAATGCATATTGGCAGAATCCATACTCACCATAACATCCAACTCGGAAATGGACTGCAACTGCCTGTGGAAGCAAACCGGCTCCCCAACGCCCGGTGCCAGACGTATGTTGCTGTGGTCCCCGGTCCATACCTGCAATTGCGCTACCTCTTCTGGTCCACCTCCAAACAAATAGACAAGAGTACCCTGTAAAGCCAGCCTGCCGGCTATTTCCCGCATGCGTTCCAGAGGCCATTGTTTGCCCCGGTGTTGAGCAAAAGGCGCAATCCCCGCTTTTTCCCACGGTCCCGGTTTTAACAGAACAGTCTGAGATTCTTGCAAAGATGGCGTGGAAAATCCCAGTTTTTCCAACGTTTGAACATAACGCAGGTACATGGGCGTGAGGGGCTCAGACGTAGCAGGACGGGCCAACAACCTGCGGCGGGCACCTCGGCCTTTGTGAAGAAAGGCGACAGGCACCCCTTGTAAGAAAAAGACAGTTCGCAAGAAAAATGACCGCATTACGCTGTGCAGGTCTGCCACGTGGGTTGGGTGTACTTTTTTTAACGTGCGAAGGATGATTTTAAGGGGTTGGTTCTTAGCAACGGGAACATAAGACAGGTTGGCGGGACCTTCAAACAAAGGAGACAACAAGTGTGGTCCGGCAAAAATAAACTGCGCTCCGGGATTGTCCCGGGCACAAGCTTTGACCACAACAGAGGCTATAGCCACATCGCCCAAGGCCGAAAACCTGAGGCACAATACGTGCGACTGTTTATTTTTTCCTGCCATACAGGACGGGATTAAGAGAGGGATCGTTGTACATTTTCATTTGTTTGTACAATTTCATATACTTCCTCCCTGTCTTAAGATCTGCCAACAGCCTGTCAATGGCTGCAGACAAGTCTTCACGCTGAACCAGCAGTATTTCCCATTTCTCTCTGCATACAGCAGCAGAAGGAGCCTCTTTTCGCTCTGCTTCTACCTGCATGTGGTACAGTTTAAGAGCCAGAATAGACAAGCGATCAACGGCCCAGGCCGGTGTTTCTGTATTAAGAGCCGCATTCGGCAAGCGGGGAACTCCGGAGAACTTGCGGTAAAACAAAACATCCAATTCTTCAACCACATCTGTACGCTCCTGATTGGATGCGTCTATCCGACGTTTTAGCTGCAACGCTTCTGCCGGATCAATAGCCGGATCCCTGATAATATCTTCCAAATGCCATTGTACGGTATCTATCCAACATTTCCTGTACAACAGGTAATCAAGAGAGTGTTTTGGATAAGGATTCCGACAGGAAGCTGTAACAGAATTTACTGTGTGATAATCTTTGACAACCTTGTCAAAAATTTTGTTGCAATGGTTGCTGAACGATGAAATATCCATACAATCTGTTCCTGTTCAATAGTTATCTTTTTCTATCTGTCAAACCCTTGATAAACTCTATAAGCACCGTACTCTTTGCTTGAGGAATTTGCGGGTCTTTCAAAAATTCCATTGTTTTATCTGTATAATAAGCTATACGTTGCTCGGCTTCTTCTTTAACACCCAGCTTGTTGTACAAGTCAATAAACTGAGCGGTTCTACGGGGGATGGTTTTGTCTGCCAGCAGCCCGGTAAGCTGTACCAGATTGTCCCCCGTTGCGTGGCGCATGGCACACGTATGTAACCATGTTTTTTTATTGTTCTCAATATCTGTACCTGTAGGCTTCCCCAGCACATTGGTATCTCCGTACACATCCAGGTAATCATCCCGGATTTGGAAAGCAATACCCAAAGACATCCCCGCCTGGTACAGGTTCTGTGCTGTCTGAGGAGCAACCCCTGCACACAATCCTCCCAATTCAAAAGAACAGGCCAGCAGCGCTCCTGTTTTATGGGAAATCATTTCTATATAATCATCTTCTGTAATAAAGGCCTGTTTCTCGTAATTCATATCCATCTGCTGGCCTTCACATACCTGGTCTGCCGCCTTGTTAAACGACTCCAACACCAAGGGTAAAATTTCCGGATTGCATCTGCTGATGCATTTGTACGCTAACACATTCATAGAATCGCCAGCCAAAACAGCTGTGTTCACATCCCATTTTTTATGAACAGCCGGGCGGTTTCTCCTCATGTCAGCATTGTCCATTACATCGTCATGTACCAAGGTAAAATTGTGGTATACTTCCAAACCCAATGCAGGATGTAATACAGAATTAGGCATGGTATCCATGAACATATTATAAACTAACAAACACAATACGGGACGCACTCTTTTTCCTCCGGCTGAAAGTGCATATTCCACAGGTGCCTGCAGTTTGTTGGCCTCGTTTGCTTTAATCAGGTTTTGAATTCCCTGATTTACAAAGCTTTGAATTTCGTCTGCTGTAAACATATACAAAGGTAGTCTTTTTTCAACATTTTTGTACCTTTGTCCACTTAGCTCCGGAGTCATGGAACAGCAAACCTTTGAAAATGCCACTGTTGTAAAGCAAACAGGATCTCTTTACCGGCTTACTTTTTTACCCGGATGGGATCCTTTTACAGCTGTTCTAAGTGGCAGGCTCAGGCTAAAAGGCAGCAAACTTACCAACCCGATTACCGTAGGTGACAAAGTGAGCGGCCATTGGGAACCGGGTAGTCAGAAACAACAGAAAAAAGCAGTTATTACAGAAATTCATCCCCGGAAAAATTACCTGATCCGCAAGTCTACCAACCTGTCAAGGCAGGCACACATCATTGCTGCCAACCTGGACTGGGCTTATGTTATTTTAAGTGCAACGGAACCACAAACACCTTTTCAGTTTATTGACCGTTTTCTTGTTACATGTCAGGCTTACAACGTGCCGGCAACATTGGTTATCAACAAAACTGACGAGCTGGCATGGGCAGAAGGATACGACAGCCTTGCTGACCATGTAAAAAATGTATACGTGCGTGCCGGATACCGGGTGTTGGAAGTATCTGCAAAAACCAAGGACGGTATCGACACCTTTGCCGAAGAGCTGAAAGGTAAAATTTCTCTTCTTTCCGGTATTTCCGGGGTAGGTAAATCAACACTGGCTAACGCATTGGACCCCTCGCTCCGGCTAAAAACTGCTCCCATTTCCCGGGCACATCTGACAGGAAAACACACCACTACTTTTTATGAAATGCATCCGCTCCGTACAGGCGGCTTCCTTATTGACAGCCCCGGCATCAAAGGTTTTGGATTACTGGACATGACCAGAGAAGAAATTTCACATTATTTTCCGGAAATATTTGCCCTGTCTCCCGGGTGTCGTTTTAACGGGTGCCTGCATGCAGAAGAACCGGGTTGTGCCGTAAGAGATGCTGTGGAAAAAGGTACAATACCGGAAGAACGGTACGATAGCTACCTGAAACTGTTGGAAGACCCTGACGGAGGCAAATACAGAACCTGACACCATTGCACCAGAAACCAAGAACCGTTGTACCAAAAACCATGAGCACCCTATCAGAACCCGTAAGAAGAAGCAAAAACCCGGACAGGCAAAACCTGAACAGACAAATCCTAAACCTGGCCATTCCAAGCATGCTGGCCGGAATTACAATACCTCTTGTGGGAATGGCAGATACCGCTATTGCCGGACGTCTTGGGTCGGCAACGGCTATTGGGGGCATTGCCATTGGGTCCACACTTTTTGATCTTTTGTACTGGAATTTTGGTTTCCTTAGAATTGGAACTGCGGGAATTACCGCCCAGGCTTTTGGAAGAAAAGACAACCACGACATAGTAAGAACGGGCCTTCAGGGGCTGTTGGTTGCTTTAGGTTTTTCTTTGTTGATCCTCCTTATCCAGTGGCCTTTTGCCAACCTGGTTCTATGGCTGTCACCTTCTTCTCCGGAAGTAGAGATCCTGGCCCGTCAATATTTTTTTATAAGAATTTGGGCAGCTCCGGCTGTACTTACCTTGTTTGTTTTCAGAGGTTGGTTTATTGGAATGCAAAATACCATAGCCTCTATGATTATGGACATAGTCATTAATGTATGCAATATAGTTTTGAGTATCCTGCTGGCTTTCCCCGGCGGTATGGGCATAAAAGGAATTGCGTTGGGAACTGTTATGGCCCAGTACATTGGTTTGGCATGCGGGGTAGTATTACTGTTTGTTTACTACAGAAAAATGAGCTGTTTTGTGACGGGTTCCGCTGTATTCAAAAAAGACGGATGGAGCCGTTTCTTTAACCTGAGCGGCAACCTGTTTATCCGATCTGTCTGCATGCTGTTGATTTATACGGGCTTCACTTTTCTTGCGGCAAAATACGGAGATCTGTTGCTGGCTGTAGCTACCATAATGATGAAATTGCTACTGCTGTTTGCCTATTTTGTGGACGGTTTTGCGTATGCGGGAGAAGCCCTTGTTGGAAAATTTATTGGTGCAGGGGATAAAACATCACTTATCCGCTCTATCAAACTTCTTTTTATCTGGAGTGCCGGTGTAGGAGTTGTTTCTACCTTGTTTTACCTGGTTGGCGACCAATGGCTGCTCAGGCTTATGACCTCCGCGCCTGATGTAATTGAAGCTGCCAAGCCGTTTTTACCCTGGCTTTACAGCATGCCTTTGATTTCCTGCCTGTCCTTTATGTGGGATGGTATCTTTATTGGAGCAACGGCAGGAAAAGCCATGCGGAATGCTATGATTCTTTCTGTAATTGCCTTTTACCTGTCTTATATAATTTTTGAGAAACACCTGGGAATCCAGGCTTTATGGATAGGCTATGCCGCCCATCTGGTAGTCCGTTCTTTGGCCCAGACATGTATGGCGCGCAAACACGTTTTTCAGGTATTGTAAGGATTATTTCTTTTCTACCGGCTCTTGAGGTTCAGCTCCTTTCACAGAAACCGGAGAATAGGGAGTTTTTGAAGGCTGGGAGGATTTTTCGTCTTTTTTTGTCAATTCAGGAGACACAAGCTGACCGCTTATGCGTACCGTGGGTTCAATAGAAATCTGGTCTGAATGAATTTCTCCTGTAAAAACACATTTTTCCCTTAACGACGCCAATTCAGTAGCTTTTAGTACGCCGTCAAAACTGCCGCTTACATCAACACTTTTGCATTCAACTTCGCCTTTGCATTTACCTGATTCACCAATTACAAGTTTTCCTTCCGTTTTGACTTTTCCTTCCAAATACCCGTCAATACGGATATCGTGTTGCGTAATGATACTTCCAATTATTTTAGTATCTGAACTTATACGGGTCACATGGTTTGTCTGTGATCCGCCCGTTTCTTTGATGTCTCTCTCTGATGCCATAATGCTAGTCTTTTTTTTTCGAAACAAATATAACATTTTATTTTTCCTTTTTCAATGCCTCTAAAGCCTTTTCCAACTGATTGTCATCCCTTATCATACTTTTCAAACGGCCCTCCTGGTAATAATACCTGCAGCATATCTCTTCTTCCAGCAACGGTTGTATCTGTTCCCTGTAATGATACAAATCCGCAACCTTGTCTGTAACCAAATGTTCTTTTAACGCTTTAATTTCTTTTTCCAGCAGTTGTTCGTATCCCTCTGCCCGGGCTGTGCGGTTGAAAGTTTCCAGCAGAATCTCTGTTGCACTTCTGTCATCAAATTCCTTAGCTGTCGTTATCTCAATAAAATCCAGATAATCCCGGTCACTCATACTGAAACTGTCTGCCGGAGCAATGGTTTTGTGCTGTGTATAATAATGAATGGAATATTCATGTATGTAATCCCTGGCTACCAATTCCATGGTAATACGGCTGTATTTTGGTGCCGTTACAGGTATATCAGGAATAATTCCTCCTTCTTCATTACGCTCGGGCGTTCCGTCACCGTTTCTATTGGCATAATCTAATGATTGTACGCACCTTCCGCTGGGGATGTAATATTTGGCCGTAGTAATCTTCAGGTTGGCATTGTAGCTCAGGGGAAGGATGGTCTGAACAAGCCCTTTGCCAAACGTCCTTTCACCAACAATCAGGCCTCTTTTTAAATCCTGGATGGCTCCCGCCACAATCTCTGAAGACGAGGCAGAACCATTGTTTACCAGCACAACCAGCGGTGTTTTTATGTCCAAAGGTTCTTCTTTTGTGTAGTACTCTACATCAAATCGTTCAATCCTGCCCCTGGCAGATACCACCATGGTATTGCGGGGCAAAAACAAAGAAAGCAATTTCACGGCCTCGTCCATCAAGCCGCCTCCGTTACCTCTTAAGTCTAAAATTATCCCCTTTACCGGATGGTCCTTTTTCATGGTTTTTAACGTCTTGCGAACCTCTGCTGCTCCCCCTTGTGTAAAACCTGTTACCCTTATGTAAGCTATACTGTCTTGTAACATGCAAGCCAGGCCCACGTCAGAAATATGAACTTTTTCCCGTGTCACCTGTACCGTAACCGTATCTCCTCCCATTAATTTGCGAACAAGAAAAACCACCTGGGTTCCGGGAGTTCCTTTCATACGGGAACTGCATTCGTCGGCTTCCAGGTCTAATACAGACAAACCGTTTATTTCCAGAATGACATCCCCGGCTATAAGCCCCGCCCGTGCAGCCGGTGAATTTTCATACGGCTCTGAAACTACCACCCCTTCCCCAAGACGCTTTTTAATAAGGGCCCCTATTCCGCCGTAACTTCCGGTAGTCATCATTTCTATAGACTCGTTCTCTTCTTCCGGAATAAATTCCGTATAAGGGTCCATGGTGGCAAGCATAGCTTCGATTCCTGTATAAACCAGTTGATCCAGTGCAACAGAATCTACGTAATGAAGAGAAACCTCCCGTAATACCGAATGGAAAATGTCCAAACTTCTGGAAGTTTTAAAATCTGCACTTTGTGCTTGCAGCATCAAGGGCATAAGAAGGGCAAGGAACAACACTTTAGGTTTCATGTGACAAGGCTCTAAGAAAAACAAATTTACTATAATTCTTCATATCTTTGCGTATGGAACTGCTATTCGCCACTGCCAATGTGCACAAATGCCACGAGGCACAAGCCATACTGGGCCCGTCCGTATCAATAATTATGCCGCCCTCTCTGGGTTTTGAAGGAGAAATTCCTGAAACAGGTACCACACTCAAAGAAAACGCCTTGCAAAAAGCCTTGTTCTTGTGGGAAAAATACCGTATCTCTTGTTTTGCAGACGATACCGGACTGGAAGTGGACGCTCTTAACGGAGCTCCGGGGGTGTTTTCTGCACGTTACGCAGGCAGCAGCTGCAATCCGACAGAAAACGTACAAAAATTGCTTAAAGAAATGCGGGGAAGCCCCGTTAGAACCGCCCGTTTTCGTTGTGTCATTGCTCTGATAAACGACGGGAAACAGAGTTTTTTTGAAGGTCTGGCGGAAGGTTCTATACTTGAAGTACCTCGGGGAAACAGAGGCTTTGGTTACGACCCCGTATTTGTTCCTGCCGGTTATGAAATAAGTTTCGCAGAAATGACAGAAAACGATAAAAACGCCATCTCTCACAGAAAAAAAGCCCTGGAACAACTGGCTCTGCTATTTACATGATAACACCTTTACAGCTCATTGTCCTCAATACCAGGCCATACAAAGAAACCAGCCTGCTGGTCAATACCTATACAGACGTGCTGGGGCGGGCAGATTTTGTGGTGAACGGGGTACGTACGCCACGCAACAGGGCGGCAGCGGCCGTATTTCATCCGTTTAGCATACTGGATTCCCAAGCCTACATATCAGATAAAAAAGAACTGCACCGTTTAAAGGAATACAAGAAAACCATACCGCTGCATGGCTTGTGTACCGATGTACGCAAGAGCAGTATAGGACTTTTTATGGCAGAATTGGTGTATAGAACCGTCAGGGAATCTGAAGAAAACCGGGATTTATACCATTTCTTAAAAGAAACTATTGTGCAACTGGACTGTGCAGGAGAAGAGCTGCCGGACGTACATGTGTATTTTACTGTCCGGTTATGCCGTTATCTGGGCTACGCTCCTCGTGCAGAAGGCTCTTCAGCAGGTTATTTTGATATCCGCAAAGGGAGCTTTACTCCTTTTTCCGAACAAGCAAACAGCCCCGGCCGGCAAACCGACACCTTTGACAAAGAAGATTCCTGCATGTTACACAAAATTTTATTGTGTCCGCCGGGCACATACCAACCGTTAACCTGTACCGGAGCACAACGGTACAAGTTTTTAAACAGCATGATAGGGTATTACGGGTACCATATGGGCAGATCCCCTCAAATTAAGTCACTTGATATATTACATCAGATTTTTCTTTAATATCTTTGAAACTTATGTCACTTATCAATACCGCATACCGGTTTTACAACAGAAAGCTTTTACGGGAACTGGATTATTCCATACGCGACCCCTTCCCTTTTCAGGAAGAAACCTTAAAACACCTGGTAAGCCGAGGAAAAAACACTGTTTTTGGAAAGGAACACGGCATGGAGAACATGGGAAGCATCCGGAAATTTCAACAACAAATTCCCCTGCGAGACTACAACGCCCTGGAACCCTACATTCAAAGAATGCTCAAAGGCGAAGAAAACGTGTTGTGGGATAAACCGCCATCCTGGTTTGCCTTGTCCAGTGGCACTTCGTCTGCCAGATCCAAGTTCATCCCCATGAACATGGAAAATCTGAAACTGTGCCATTACAAAGGAATGCTTACCATTCTTTCCCACTACGTAAGGATGTTCCCGAAATCCCGGTTGTTCCGTGGCAAATCTCTTGTTCTGGGAGGCAACCGGCATATTGACAAAAACATAGAAACTAACTGTTGTTACGGAGACTTATCTGCTTTCCTTACGATAAACACCCCCCCGCTGGCACGTTTGTTTACCACACCTTCTCGTAAAATAGGGCTTATTCCGGAATTTGAACTTAAAACAGATTTGGTCAGCCGCCAGGTAATCAAGCAAAATGTTGTCAGTTTCTCCGGTGTTCCATCCTGGAACCTGCTCCTTATGCGCAAAGTGCTGGAACTGTCCGGAAAAGACAATTTATCCGAACTCTGGCCCCATATGGAATTGTATATGCACGGGGGTGTAAGTTTTGATCCGTACCGGGTACACTTCCAAAAGTTGTTTCCCTCTGACAATATGCATTACCTGGAAACATACAACGCATCAGAAGGCTTTTTTGCCTTTCAAACAGATTTATCGGACCCGGGAATGCACTTGTTGCCTAACGTGGGTGTTTTTTATGAATTTATACCCCTTGAAAAGCTGGAAGCTGCAGAAAATGGAACGTTTACACAGTTTTTAACCTTGGCAGAAGTAGAAAACGACAAGCCGTACGCCATGGTAATCACTACCAACTCCGGCTTGTGGAGGTACTCTATTGGAGACACCGTACGGTTTACCGGCCGCAATCCCCACAAACTGGTAATTACAGGACGAACCAAACTTTTTATCAATACGTTTGGAGAGGAACTGATGGTAGAAAATGCAGAAAAAGCACTTGCCTTAACTTGTAAAGAAACAGGAGCTTCTGTTTTTGAATATACGGTAGCCCCGGTTTTTATGGATACAGAAAACAGAGGAGCGCACCAGTGGCTTGTAGAATTTGAAGCCCTGCCCCCCAATACAGCCGATTTTGTTGAGAAACTGGATAAAAACCTAATGCAGGTAAATTCAGACTACCATGCCAAACGGATGGATACCGGAACTATGGACCCTCCGCAATTGGTTCTTATGAAAAAAGGCAGTTTTTACAAATGGATGGCACAAAACGACAAACTGGGAGGTCAACACAAAGTCCCCCGGTTGTGGAATACCCGTCAATACGCAGAGGTGTTGTTAAAAGTAAATGAAAGCATCTGACATACTGGAAGTTTTCAGATTTCAGGCACAACATACGGCTGTATATGCCCGTTACCTGGAACTGCTGGGAGTGGACCCGTTACAAATCACTTCTCCTGAATTTATTCCGTTTCTGCCCATTCGTTTTTTTAAATCGCATACCGTGTACAACGGTTCCCGGCCCCCGGAACACGTCTTTACAAGTTCTGCTACTACAGGTATGGCTCCCTCGCATCACCCGGTTGACAGCCTGGAGCGGTACGGTCAAGGCGTATTGGATACATTTCGTCTTTTCTATGGAAACCCCTCCGCCTATACCATCCTTGCCCTGCTGCCTTCCTATATGGAAAGGCCGGGATCGTCACTGGTCTATATGATGCAGGTGCTGATGAAAAAAAGTAGCGGGAAAGCAGACGGTTTTTACCTGCACAACAAGGAAGATTTATACCGGCATTTGCAAACTCTGGCTGCCAAAGGAAAGCCCGTCTGGTTACTGGGAGCTGCATTTGCTCTTTTGGATTTTGCAGAGACTTACACCGTAACCCACCCCGGTTTAACCGTAGTGGAAACAGGAGGCATGAAAGGAAAAGGTGTGGAACTGTCCAGAGAAACGCTCCACCTGCGGTTAAAATCCGGCTTTCCTTCCAGCCCCATTCATAGCGAATACAGTATGGCTGAATTGTTTTCCCAGGCATACGCCTGCGAAGAAGATCTGTACTTCCGTTGCCCACCTTCCATGCAGGTTTTCATCCGCGACCTGCAAGATCCTTTCAGGTACCTTAAAGACGGAATACGTGGCGGTATCAATATTACAGATCTGGAAAACCGCCATTCCTGTTCGTTCATAGAAACAGAAGACCTGGGGTTGCGGCTGCCCGACGGACGCTTTCAGGTGTTGGGCAGAATTCCGGCCGCCGAACTGCGGGGCTGCAACATGCTTATAGACCTGTAATAAATCTATTGAAACCTGTCAAACAGTTCTTCAATTTTGTTCTTATACTCCCCGCCCAACTCGGGATCGTTGTTGAGCATCAGGATATCATTCACATGAACGTACGTACTGATAGCAGATTCTGCATCCTGTGCAGACAGGAATCCTCCGCGGTGAGACCCTAAGAAGTATTCAATGGCCTTGAACGTCTCATCCAGAAAAGGAACAGCCAATGCACGGGCTTTTTCCGGTTCTTCCAGGAAATAATACAATTCAATGGCTTCCATGACTCCTACCTCGTTTAAAGAAGGTTGCACTACATAATTCAAAGGATATTGTTGCATCACCTCCATCCCGCGATCAAGTATTTCTTCGGCCTTTTCCAATTCTCCTTCCAGGATAAGGGCTTTGGCCACCTGGGTGTACATCTGACGGATAGCCTGTTGTACCAGGTACAAGTACGTAACATGGTAATCCAGCAATACGTCCGGTTGGTCCATGCGGCCCCAGCTGTACTCATGCATGAGCAGGTTGTACATTTTTTGTGTATCCATGTACGGAACCTCTTTGCTCAGCTCTGTTGTTTTAAAGGGCATAAGTTTATACGCCATACCATCAAAACGCAGGTAGTCCTTAATACCAATGTTCAAGTCCCCGCCTTTGGAAACCATATATATAGGCCTGTCCCACTGGTAGTTGGCCAACAAGTCCAAAAACATCATTTCCACCTTAAGCAAGGTGTTTTTGTTTTCGGGAATATCCAGGTCCATATAGTCCGGTATCAGGTGGGCATCTTTCTCCGGTACAATCCCACAAGCCAATACGTTTTCTTTGTTCACCGGAATCCGCAATTTACGCGCCGGCAGGTAATTGATCATAGTGCCGTCTGCCAATTGCAGCTTGGCTTTGGGATTTCCCATAACCCCCACAGCCTGAATAGCGGAAACACGTTCAGATACCCTTTCGTAAATAGGCAGGATTTCATTGGTTCCATAGGTGTAGGATACACGAGGGATGGAAAAAACAACCGGGGCCGATTCGTAATTTCTCCATTGCATCTGGTCTATGTACCAGTCGGTGCCCATAAGAGAAGTATTCATCACACGCACGTCCGTTCTTGTTCCTTCCACTTCTTGCAAGTACCAAAGGGGGAAGGTATCGTTATCGCCATGCGTTACAATAATGGCATTGCAGTTGGGCAGGCAGGTGTTTAAAAAATTGGCGGCAAAGTCACGTGCTGTATAACGGCCACTTCTGTTGTGGTCATCCCAGTTTTGTGCCAGCATCTGGAAAGGCACAATAAGACACAAAACCGCGGCAAGGGAAGAGGCAACTGCCGGTTTCATGATTTTTCGCAACAAGTGAGCCAGGGACATAACCCCCAACCCCACCCAGATTGAAAAAGCATAAAACGATCCGGCATAAGCATAATCTCGCTCCCGGGGTTGGTACGGAGGCTGGTTCAGGTAAACAACAATAGCAAGCCCGGTCATAAAGAACAGAAGAAATGTAATCCAGGCATTGCGTTTATCCCTGGCTGTCTGGTACACCAAACCGGCAATCCCCAACAACAAAGGCAGCATATAATAATGGTTTTTGGCTTTGTTGTTCTTCAACATATCCGGGGCTTTTGTCTGATCTCCCAAACGTATTTTATCAATAAACCCAATGCCACTTTCCCAATTACCCCGTACCGGATCTCCCGGATTAATTCCCTGTATATCGTTCTGACGTCCCGCAAAATTCCACATGAAGTAACGCCAGTACATATAATTCACCTGATAATCAAAAAAGAAAACCATATTATCCAGGAATGTAGGCATACGTTTGCCATCTGAATTTAGTTTTCCTTTGCCCGAGTTGTACGAATCATAAAATATAGCATGTGTTTCCCTTTTGCTCCACATACGCGGGAAAATCATCTTGTCTGTATCTTTATAAACAGGCATTTCCGGCCCTTTCACCCGCTCATACCTGCCGTCTGCTTTTATATACTGGGTAGTATTTTTCCATGTATCATACGGCGAGCTGTAAACCCCGTCGTAAAACAACGGCGACGAACCGTATTGTTCACGCGCCAGGTATCTTCCCAAAGCAAAAGGATTGTCCGGCTGGTTTTCGTTGGTAGGAGTTTGTGCCGACGAACGAATAACAACCATAGCAAAGGAAGAATAACCTATGATTATAACCGTAACACAGAGCAGGATGGTATTCCAGAGTACCTGTCCTTTTTTGTACGAATGTTGCACACCAAGGAACAAGAGAACAAGCAACCCTATAATAAAGAACAACATGCCACTGTTGAAAGGCAACCCAAACACATTCACAAACAACAAATCAAACCATCCCGATATTTTAGGTACCCAGGGGATAACCCCATAAAGTACAAAGGCTATGAGTACAGCCGACAAAAGCAAAGTCGCAATGGCTCCTTTCCATGAAAAAGGATATTTCTTGTAAAAATATATGAAAACAAGGGCCGGAATGGCCAGCAGGTTCAACAGGTGCACCCCAATAGACAGCCCCATCAAGTAAGCAATCAGCACAATCCACCGGTTGGCATACGGTTTGTCCGCATCTTCTTCCCACTTGAGCATGGCCCAAAACACAGCCGCCGTAAACAAAGAAGACATGGCGTAAACCTCGGCTTCTACTGCAGAAAACCAGGCCGTATCTGAAAAAGAATAAACCAGCGATCCCACCGCAGCCGCCCCCCATACAGCAACCGCGTTGCCCCAGTCCAGGGGAATGCGCTGTGCTTCCAGCAACCTTCTGCCAAGATGGGAAATGGACCAAAAGAGCAACAGGACACAAAAAGCCGAGGCAAGGGCACTCATGGCGTTGATGAGCCAGGCAGCCTGCTGCCCGTTACCAAACAAAGAGAAGAGCCTTCCAAACAGCTGGTAAGTTGGGTTTCCGGGAGGATGTCCTACTTCCAGCTTGTACGACGAGGCAATAAATTCCCCACAATCCCAAAAACTGGCTGTTGGTTCTATGCTGGCAAGATACACAACTGCTGAAATAGCAAAGACCACCCAGCCAATCAGGAGGTCTGTCTTTTTAAATGTCTTTATTTCCATGTTACAAATGTAGGCTATTTTTTTTACCTTTACCTTTGGATTTGCTTTAAAATTATGGATTGGATTGTCTTGGGTCTGGCTGTTTCCCTCTGCCTTATCTTCCTTTTTACCCGCGATGCTCTGGCCTTGTTGTTTCTGGGTTGTTTCCGTTACAATATATCCATGGAAAATGAAGAACAGGGGAGTATCCGCTTTTCGCGTGCTTTTTTGTGCCTGTTCACTCTGACCGTTCTGGCGTATTTCATCACCACTCACGACCGCTTGTTTTCTCCTTTACCCTATGCGCTCACCGGACTTTCCGAGCCTGCCCTGTTTTTTATTATTTTAGGGGCCTTATGTACCTGGACTTTACTCAGGTACGTACTCATCAAATGTATCGGCTGGGTCATTGATCGTCCTGCTTTTACCGATTTTCTGGAACGTACAGGACGCGACTTTTGTATCCTTTCCGGTTTTGTCTTTATTCCTTTTTTACTGGTATTTTACCTAATGGGAAAAGCAGACGGAAATGCTGTACTAATTGCAGCCATTGTTGTATTTTCCGCCGGGTATGTTTTTTATGTTTTACGGAGTCTGAAAATTTTTCTCTCGGCAGGATTCTCTCTTTTTTTCTGGATTTTGTATCTTTGCATATTGGAAGTAATACCAATAGGAGTGTTAATTCACTTTTTAGCAGGGATACGATTATGAGGATCAAGAACATACTTATTTCACAACCGGCACCTAACGGATGCTCCCCTTATGAGGAAATAAGAGAAAAATACGGACTGGTCATTGATTTCATTCCGTTTATTCGTGTAGAAGGATTATCTGCAAAAGATTTCAGGGCACAGCGCATAAACATACTGGATCATACAGCTGTGGTTTTTACATCACGTTCTGCCATTGATACCTTTTTTTCGCTAAGCGAAGAATTGCGCACCACCATCCCGGACGACATGAAATATTTCTGCACAACAGAAGCCGTGGCTGTTTACCTTCAAAAGTACATTGTTTACAGAAAAAGAAAAATATTTTTTGGAAAGGGGAATATCCCCTCACTCATAGAAGCAATTGGTTCAAAGCATAAAAACGAACGTTTCCTGCTTACTTTAGCAGACTGCCACAATCCCGACCTTCCCCTTGCCTTTGAAAATGCCGGACTTGACTTTACAAAAGCCATCTTCACACGTACCTTAATGGAAGACCTTTCCAAAATCAACCTGAGAAAATACCAGCTATTGATCTTTTATTCTCCGGCTGACGTCAGATCACTTATAGAAAACTTCCCGGATTTTAAACAGAATTCCACGTTATTTGGGACGTTTGGAAAAGCAACGGCTGCCGCTTTAAAAGAAGCCCGGTTAGAGCCCTGTTTCCAAGCCCCCACTCCGGAAGCTCCTTCTATTGCTCAAGCCCTTACCATCTACCTGGAAAAAGAAAAAGGAACATGAAACGGACATGCAGTCTGTGCCTTGTTTTCCTGACAGCCCTGGTGTTTGCATCTTGTCAGAAAAACTTCAACCACTACAGAGAACTGATTTACGGTACGTGGGAACTTACCTCTGTTGACGGAATGATTCCGGAAAATCCGGACCGTCTTTATTTTAAAACAAGTACGGCCGTCACCCTCACCCAGGATGGGAGCCATTACGAGGGACAATACCAGTTTTACTGCAATGTGCTGACCACATATTTTGAGAAAAAAGAGGACCTTTACCAGGAATGGCGTGTAATAACGCTCAAGGATTCCCTTATGAGTGCCGTGGTGGAATTTTGTGAAACAGCAGAGGGAGAGCAAGAAACGGGTTCTGTTCTGGAATACAGAAAAATGCCGTAACACAAACACTGTCTGATGTAATGAAACCGGAATATTCTTATGTCTTCCCAAAAAGCAGGCGTTTGTCTTCCAAAAAAGAGATTGATTCACTTTTTTCGGAAGGACACACTTTTTCTTCAGGCCCCTTTCGGGTTTTTTACCGCTTGTGCCAAAGCAACAACTCCGGTCTGCCCGAATGCCGCATAGCTGTTGCCGTACCCAAGAAACACCTGAAATCTGCCGTAAAAAGAAACCTTGTAAAGCGCAGGATTAAAGAATCTTTCAGGCTCCTTTATCCCCACAAACTGGAACCGACACTTATTCAAACACGCTCAAGACTCCTGTTTTTATGTTTATATTTACCGTATGACATCAAACCCTGGCATGTTACAGAAGAAAAAATGGGTATCCTGCTGTCGCAGTTTTCTGAACTTTGTAAAGAAAATGCTGGCCTTACCACTCATCCTGTTGGTTAAGTGTTACCAGGTATGTATTTCGCCTTTTACCCCATCATCCTGCCGTTTTACTCCCACCTGTTCCCAATATGCCTTGGAGGCCTTTCGAAAACATGGACTATGTAAAGGTTTGTATTTATCTGTAAAACGAATCCTCCGTTGCAACCCGTGGGGGGGAGGGGGCTACGATCCGGTACCCTGACTGCTTTCCGGCCGGGTACTTTTGTTTGTCAGTTGCCGGTTTTGAAAAAACGTGCTTATACTACCGGCCAGCCGGCCGGAAACAACTTCCGCCAATTCTTCCTGATTGGCAGAAGCAATTGTTGCAACGCTTCCAAAACGGACCAATAATTTTTCCATAGTACGCAAACCTACACCGGGGATTTCCAACAAAACAGAATGTGCCATACTTTGGTCTCGCTTTTTCCTATGAAACGCAAGACCAAAACGGTGTGCCTCATTGCGAACCTGCATGAGTAACCGCAAAGAAGAGGAATTTTTATCAAGAAACAGAGGCGTTTTGTCCCCGGGCAAGTAAATTTCTTCCATTTTTTCTGCCAGGCCCACTACCGTTGTCATATGAGTAAGTCCCAGCTGTCCGAGTGCGGTATAAGCAGCGGATAGCTGTCCTTTTCCTCCATCTACCACCACCAGCTGCGGTAAAGCTTTATTTTCCTCAACCTGACGTTGGTAACGTCGGGTAATCACCTCTTTCATGGTAGCATAATCGTTGGGGCCGGACACGCTTTTAATGGCAAAGTGACGGTATTCGTTTTTGCTGGGAGCCCCGTTCCTAAATACTACACAGGCACTTACCGGATGGCTTCCCTGCAAATTGGAATTATCAAAGCACTCGATATGCACAGGTAGCTCTTTCATACCCAGATCTTCCTGAAGTCTTGTAAGGATTTTTACAATCTTTTTCTCACGAGCCGCTCCCCTGTCGCGCACCTCCATCAGGCGCAGCTGTTCCATCTTATACATACCGGCATTGCGCAGGCTAAGGGCCACCAATGTTTTTTTATCACCTTTTTGTGGCACAAAGACCTTATAGTTGCCCGGGATCGCTTCCGGCAGGAAAGGGACGAGCACCAGAGACGAAAGCCCGTTCAGCTGTACTTTCATATCTGCCATAAACAAGCTCAGGATGGTTGCCTGTTCTTCTTCTATATTCAATTTGTATTTTACATTCAACGACTGCACAACGGCACCGCCTGCTACCCGCATAAAATTACCAAAGGCCATGGAAGAGGTTTGATCTGTAACCAGGCTAAACACATCCAGATTGGGCAACCGGGGATTGACTACTACAGACTTAGCCTGGTATCTTGCCAACACCTCTCCTTGTTCTTTGTATTTCTGTGCCAATTCAAAATCCATAGCCCGGGAGGCTTGCTTCATCTGTTCTTCCAGAAGCGTGCGAACAGAAGACACATCTCCTTTCAAGATGCTGATCACAGACTGTATATATCCTTCATACCTCTCCGGTGTCTCTTCCCCCGTACAAGGAGCATTACATTGCCCTATATGGGCCTGCAAACACTTTCTGTACTTTCCTGCAGCAATAGCCTTTGGAGTAAGTACCAGCGAACATGTACGCAGAGGATACAACGTGTGGATCAGTTGCAACAATTGCTTACAATAATAAGCGCTGGTATAAGGTCCAAAATACAACGATCCATCTTTTACCACCTTTCTTGTCTGAAACACCCTGGGAAAAGGTTCATTTTTTATACAAATCCAGGGAAAGGTTTTGTCGTCTTTCAACAATATATTGTACCTGGGCTGCCATGTTTTAATCAAGTTGTTTTCCAACAACAAAGCATCGCTTTCTGTCTCAACCACAATACAATCCAGAGAGTGTATGCGGCTGACCATACGCTTTGTTTTTACCGACAGATTTTCACCCGGAGAGAAATACTGGGAAACGCGCTTTTTTAAATCTTTTGCTTTCCCCACATAGATTACTTTCCCGTCTTTATCCAAAAAGCGGTATACCCCGCAGCTATGCGGCAAAAGGCTTAATTGGTCTGTCACTTTAACCATTACGTTGTAAAATTACATATATTTGTCAAACCATTTATGAAAACACTAATAACAACAAAAGACCTGCGACAAGTCTTTGGAGAAAAATCTGTCGTAGGATTCTTCCTGGCACCGGCACTTATGAAAATTATGAAGCTTGATAAAATCAACAAGCTTTACAGCAAGGTGGCAGACTTCCAGGGACGCGAATGTTTAGAAGCTTTTCTCGCAGAAATGCGTATAAGCTATGAAATACCGCCAACAGATCTGGCCAATATCCCTAAAGAGGGACCTTTTATAACTGTTTCAAACCATGCATACGGAGGCCTGGACGGTATCATATTAATGCACCTGGTTTCTGAAGAAAGACCGGATTATAAAATAATTTCAAACTTCCTTTTGTCAAAGATCAAGTCTTTAGAAAATTTCTTTCTGCCCGTAAATCCTTTTGACAAAAACATTTCTGCCCAGTCCAGCCTTAAAGGCATACGTATGGCCCGCTCATACCTGGCCAACGGCAGTCCCCTTGGGATTTTTCCTGCAGGAGAAGTTTCGCACATAGGACCTTCCGGGCAGGTGGAAGATTTGCCCTGGCACCTGCCTATTGTAAAATTTATTATGCAGGCAGGAGTTCCCGTAGTTCCCATCTATTTTGACGGACACAATTCCAAATGGTTCCTGCGCAAAGCCAAAATGCATCCCCTGCTGCAAACGGCCAGCCTTCCCGCAGAAGTATTGAATAAAAAAGGAAACAGAATATCTGTACGCATTGGTGCTCCCGTTAGCGTTGCCGAACAACAGCGTTATACCGATTTTAAAGAACTGGGAGATTACCTGCGCTCCCGCACCTATGCTCTGGCTGCCAACATAGAAAAAGAAGACAAATACAAAGAACCGTCTACCGCAATTCCCATTGCCCCGGCAAGACAGTACGAACTGGCCGTCAGGGAAGTGGAACAATTGCCCGCAAAGACATGTTTGTTCAAAATCAACAACTTTGCTGCTTATTTTGTTCCATATGCTGCTGTTCCCAACTTAATGTATGAAATCGGACGTAAGCGAGAAGAAGCCTTTCGTACCGTTGGAGAAGGAACATACCAACCCCTGGATTTAGATACTTTTGACAGAAATTACCACCACTTGATTCTCTGGGATACAGAAAAAAAACTTGTTGTGGGTTCGTACCGTATCGGCATGGGGGAAGAACTTATCAAACGCTTTGGTATTGACGGCTTTTACAATAGCACCCTTTTTAGCTTCAACGAGAGTTTTGTCCCCGTTCTTAGCCAAAGCATGGAGCTGGGACGTGCATTCATAAGCCAGGAATACCGGTACGAAACCATGCCCATGATGCTTCTGTTCAAGGGACTGTTTCATGTTATGCTGCGTAACGAAAGCTACCGTTATTTTATAGGACCTGTCAGCATTTCTTCCTGGGTGCCCAAATTGTACCAATCCCTGATGTATAAATACATTATGGAAAACCACAGTACAGATAAATACCCGGATATGGTGCACCCCCGCATTCCGTTCACTCCGGAATACGGTCTTGTAGACCCGGATGTGTTGCTGCGTGATATTACTACACCGGAACAGCTGGACCGCCTGCTGATGCGTATGAGCAACCGGCAATACCGGCTCCCCTCTCTGGTAAAAAGATACCTGAAACTGAATACCAAGGTGCTTGTGTTCAACATTGACAAAGATTTTAACGACTCCCTTGACGGCTTTATTGTCTGCGATGTATATGACGTTTCCAAAGAGGAATTGAAAACAGTAACCAAAGACATTACAGACCCTTCCATAATCGAAAAACGTTTTGGAAAACCTCTTATTTGACAACCAAGACACGTTGTTCATGCAAAAAGCACTGGATCAGGCACGAACAGCTTTGCAAAAAGGAGAAGTTCCGGTAGGAGCCGTCATCACGTACCACGGACAAATAATAGCCCGCGCCCACAACCTGACAGAAACACTGAACGATCCCACGGCGCATGCAGAAATGCAAGCCATTACGGCCGCTTGCGATACTGTAGGCGGCAAATACCTGGATCAATGCACATTGTATGTAACACTTGAACCCTGTCTTATGTGTGCAGGGGCTATTGCATGGGCACAACTGGGGCGCCTTGTATATGCAGCATCTGATCCCAAAAAAGGATTCACGCTCTTTCAAGGTACCATCCTCCACCCAAAAACAAGTACTACCACCGGAGTTCTGGCAGAGGTATCCGGCCGGTTGTTAAAAGAATTTTTTGCTGGGAAACGCTAATGTTTTATCTTTGCTGCCCCAACTGAGCTATGGTGTAATGGTAGCACTACAGATTTTGGTTCTGTCTGTCTAGGTTCGAATCCTGGTAGCTCAACAAATTTTCTTGCATAATGAGCTATGGTGTAATGGTAGCACTCCAGATTCTGGCTCTGTTGGTCCGGGTTCGAGTCCTGGTAGCTCAACTTAAACAATCAGGTATCTTTGCAACATGAAAAGACTGGTTGTGTTTTTTTTTCTAACCTGTTATCTTGCCGGTTCTGCAAGTACTGTCTTTGCCCAGTACTATAAAACAGGAGAAGATCCGGCGCATGTAAAATGGAGTCAGGTAACAACAGGGCCCTTTCAAATCATATACCCCCGGGGACTTGATTCTCTGGCCTTCAGGTACGCCTGGTTGCTGGAGCAGGTCACTCCTGCTGTCATGTCATCCCTTGGGATATCTTCTCCTTCCATACCCGTAGTACTCCATGCATATAATGTGAACAGCAACGGAACGGTAACCTGGGCTCCCAAGCGGATAGAACTGATTACCACCCCTCCTTCCAAAGGGCTGTCACAAAACTGGGAAAAACAACTGGTCCTCCATGAAATAAGGCACGTAGGACAAATGCACCTGATTGGAAGAAATTTCTTTCGGGTGTTAGGCTGGTTCTTAGGAGAACAGGCAGAAGGTATTGCAACCGGTCTTTATTTCCCAAAATGGGTCCTGGAAGGAGACGCCGTACTCTCGGAAACACTCTATTCTTATGCCGGACGTGGAAGAGAAGCCTCTTTCCTGATGCCTTATAAAGCCTATTTTCTATCCGATATATCATACTCGTACGACAAATGGCGTTACGGTTCTTTCCGCCACTATATCCCCAACCATTATGCTCTGGGATATATGAAATTGTCAGTAGCCCGTTACTATTCCGGTGATCAAGCCCTTTCTCGTGTTTTTTCCGATATCACAAAATATCCGTACTGGCCGTTTATCTATGAAAAAACGTACCGTAAAAATTTTGGCAACAGAGCTATTGATTTATGGGAACCGGCCGTTGCCTGGTATACAGACATCTGGAAAGCACAAGATGCTCTTAAAGAGCCGTTTGACCCCGGCGTCCTGATTAACCGTCCCGTAAAAGATTACGTAAGTTATACCTCCGCAGCCGTTACAGACAACCCTGACGGAACTGCAGGAGTGTACGCCATAAAGTCTTCTTTGGCACAAACAGAAAGGCTTGTCTTTTTTCCCGGAGAAGAGCAAGAGCCGGAAGAAACAGTCCTGTTGTTGGGACATATTAATTCTTCCATACATGCAGGCAAAGAGTATTTGTACTGGAGCGAAACGGTAAGCGGTTACCGTTGGGCTCATGAAAATTTCTCTGTGCTTATACGGTACAACACCTTGACAGGAAAAAAGGAAATATTCCATAACAAAGATCGTTACTTCAACCCCAACCCCTCTCACAGCGGGCAATGGCTGGCTGCTGTACATTACCAACCTTCCGGGAAATCTTGTATACACGTTTTGGATGCTCAAACGGGAATTGTATACGAGTCATACGATACTCCGCACGGGGAGTATCCCAACGAAATGACCTGGTCAGAAGACGACAACTTGTTATACGTGCTGCTTACGGGAGAAAGCGGAACAAGTCTTTATACCCTGAACAGAAAAACAGGTCTTTGGGACACTGTGTTTCCACCGGCCTTTCAATCGTTGTCAGATATCATGGAATTTGACAACATGCTTTACTTCAAGACAGACAAATTCCTTGATACAGACAATATTTATAAACTGGACTTGACGGACGGACGTGTCTTCAGGCTCACAAATGCGCGATTTGGAGCCTTTGATCCCTTGGCCGTAAAAAAAGACGGTACCTTGTACCTATACTATTCCTATTATACACCACAAGGGTATCAGCTCTACAAAATCCCGGAAAAAGACCTCCCTGGCACACCTATAGACATACGGAAAGAGCGGGAAGACCTGCCGTTGTTATCTTCCGGTAAGGATACGAGGTTTTCCATAGATACGCTTAGAGTTCCGGAACAATCGGCGTATCCGGTAGAAAAATACAGCAAATGGAAACATGCGTTTAAAGTACATTCCTGGATGCCTTTTTACTTTAATTATGACAGGCTGGCACAGTTTACTTTCCAGGAATACCACAAGTCCGTAGCGGCCGGTGCCACCATTATGTCTCAGAACACACTAGGGACCCTGACCTCCCTATTGGGGTACTCGTACCACAAAGGCTTTCATGCCGGACACCTGAAAGTGGAATCTTCCGGGTTGCTTCCTGTTATTTCGCTGACAGTAGATATAAACGATCGCCCACGCACACGTACCTATCCGGCATCTGATGGGCAGGGAAACAGCCGACTGGTCAAGACCGATACGTTGCCGTCTATCCATGTTATCGGCAGCCTGCAGACTTATATTCCTTTTACTTTTCATCGGCACGGTTGGTTCAGAGGTTTGGTTCCCATGGTGCAATATACCTATTCCAACAACGTGTATGCGCCACCCAGGCCGGAAGAGCGGCCGGTAACGGAGCAATACCTTACAGCCGGTATCAGATACTACCAGGTAGTCAGACAGGCTCCCCGGGATATTTTCCCCCGTTTGGGCTTTGGCTTGAATATACAGGGAATGTGGAACCCTGCAGATAACAGGTTGTTCAGCAAACTGTTTTTTGTACAAGCCTACGGCTATTTGCCCGGAATACTACGCAACCAAGCCCTCAAATGGACGGCAAGCGTACAACAATATACGGGAGTCAACACCTTTTTTTATCCGGGAACATTCCAACAACCACCACGAGGTATCGAAACCAAAACGTATGCCCCTACGTCAATCTCTGTTTCCGGAGATTACGCCATTCCTATAGGAATCGGCGACCCCTCTGTTCCGGACATATTGTACATCAAACGCCTGCAATTAATCCCCTTTGCAGATTACCTGCAAACCAAACATCCGAACAAGCAAAAGGAGCATTTTTGGTCTTGCGGGGCAGACTTACTCTTTGATTTTCACATATTCCGTATCGGGCTACCTTTGACCGCCGGTATACGCTATGCCTTTACCTGTGAAAAACAACACCATGTAGAGTTTTTATTTTCTTTCCCGGCTTTTAATTAATTACCTATGAAGTTTTTACGCTTTTTTTCCCCATACGAATGGTTCCTGCTTACCACCATTGTAGCGCTCAATTTTTTGGTTTTTATTGTTACGGGGGAATGGGAAGTCCTTTCCACCGTTGCTACCATATCGGGTGTATTGTGTGTTGTTCTGGTTGCCAAGGGACATTTGTCCAACTATGTTTTCGGTCTTATTCAGGTAAGCCTTTATACATACCTTTCCTGGGGTGTGGGATACTGGGGAGAAGTAGCCCTTAACGGGTTGTACTACGTACCCATGCAGTTTGTAGGTTTTTTCATGTGGAAAAATCGTACCCGGGAAGGCAGCAAAACCACGGTACAATCCAAAATGCTTACACGCTCTCAACGGTTGTGGTTGTTTATCAGCTGTGCCATACTTATTCTGGCGGGGGGACTGGTTCTTGATTATTTTGACGACCCGGCCCCTTACCTGGACTCTACCACTACCATCCTTTCTATAATTGCCATGTTTCTAATGGTCAAGACATATGCCGAACAATGGTATTTATGGATTACCGTTAACGTAGCCACCATCATCATGTGGAGTATGGCTTATTTTCGTGAACACCAGGCCGGACACCTGATTATTGCTTCTATGTGGTGCGTCTATTTGCTTAACTCTGTCCACGGCCTGTATGTGTGGAAAAAAGCTGCCAAAGAAGCTACGCTGACAAATTGACAGGTACCCTGCCGTGGCATTGATTTTGCCTTATGTGGATTCGTTACACGATACTTAGAAACATTTTATAATTATTAATTTAAATTTACAGAGATGAAAATCAAACCTTTAGCAGATCGAGTAGTCGTTCAGCCGCAGGAAGCGGAAACAAAGACAGCTTCCGGACTTTATATTCCGGATACCGCAAAAGAAAAACCACAACGCGGAAAAATAATGGCAGTTGGAAGCGGTAAAAAAGATGAGCCTATGGAATTGAAAGAAGGTGACCTGGTACTTTATGGCAAATATGCCGGAACAGAAATCAACATAGACGATCAGGAATACTTGATTATGCGCCAATCAGATGTGCTGGCTATTATCTAAAAACTAACCCTTTAATTTAAAAAAGTTATGGCAAAAGAAATTAAATACAATACTGAAGCCCGTTCACTCATGAAAGAAGGGGTTGACGCATTAGCAAACGCAGTAAAAGTCACTTTAGGTCCTAAAGGACGCAATGTTGTTATAGATAAAAAGTACGGCTCTCCGCAAATTACAAAAGACGGAGTTACCGTTGCAAAAGAAATTGAACTGGAAGATTCCTTTGCAAACATGGGTGCACAAATTGTAAAAGAAGTAGCATCCAAAACAAACGATCAGGCAGGCGACGGAACAACAACAGCCACTGTTCTGGCACAATCCATTATCAACGTTGGGTTAAAGAACGTAGCCGCAGGAGCCAACCCTATGAATTTGAAACGCGGTATTGACAAAGCCGTTGAGTCTGTAGTAGCCAGCCTTAAGAAACAAAGCCAGCAAGTAGGCGACGACCTCTCTAAAATAGAGCAGGTGGCCTCTGTTTCTGCCAACAACGACGTGACTACCGGCAAGCTGATTGCAGAAGCTATGTCAAAAGTTAAAAAAGAAGGCGTTGTAACCGTAGAAGAAGGCAAAGGCACGGAAACCGAAGTGAAGGTCGTGGAAGGAATGCAGTTTGACCGCGGTTACATCTCGGCTTATTTCATTACCAACTCGGAAAAAATGGAAGCCGTTCTGGAAAACCCGCTGGTATTGATTACAGACAAGAAAATCTCCACCATGAAGGACCTCATGCCTTTATTGGAGCCGGTAGCACAAAACGGACGTTCCCTTTTGATCATTGCCGAGGATATTGACGGAGAAGCTTTAGCAACCTTGGTAGTCAACCGCCTGCGCGGTGCCCTGAAAATTGCAGCTGTAAAAGCCCCCGGATTTGGTGACCGCCGCAAAGAAATGCTGGAAGACATTGCCATCCTGACCGGTGGTACCGTCATCACAGAAGATAAAGGCATTAAATTGGAATCTGCCACCATGGACATGCTGGGTTCTGCAGAAAAAGTGGTCATTGATAAAGAAAACACTACCATCGTAAACGGTGGCGGTGAGAAAAAAGACATTGACGCCCGCGTAGGACAAATCCGCAAACAAATGGAAATTACAACCAGCGATTACGACAAGGAAAAACTGCAGGAACGCCTGGCCAAATTGTCAGGTGGTGTTGCCGTTCTGTACGTGGGTGCAGCCTCTGAAGTAGAAATGAAATCCAAAAAAGACCTGGTTGAAGATGCTTTGAATGCTACCCGTGCAGCTATTGAAGAAGGATTTATCCCCGGTGGTGGCGTAGCTTATATCCGTGCTATTGAAGACCTTAAAAAGATTAAAACGAATAATGCAGACGAGGCTACCGGTGTTGCCATCATTGCCCGCGCCATTGAAGAGCCGCTGCGCATGATTGTGGAAAACGCAGGTCTGGAAGGAAGTGTTGTGGTACAGAAAGTACGCGAAGGGAAAGGTGATTTTGGCTACAATGCCTGGACAGACGCATACGAAAACCTGTTTGTATCCGGAGTCATTGACCCAACCAAAGTGGCACGTGTTGCTCTGGAAAATGCAGGCTCCGTTGCCGGTATGTTCCTCACCACAGAATGTGCACTCGCAGAAATACCGGAAGAAACTCCTCCCATGCCCGCCGGTGGCCCCGGAATGGGTGGCATGATGTAACCGTTGTAATTCATTGAGTTAAGAAAAAGACACAGGAAGCCGTTGCTTTCTGTGTTCTTTTTTTTTGGTTATCTTCGTTCTATGAAGCCTCTTCGCTTATTATCAGCCCTGATTGTTCTTTTGACAGCGGGGTGTCAGAGCCACCAGGACGAAGGTGTACAGCGTCTTGCTCTTCTTTTTGAGCAACCGGCCGTTCTTTGGGAAGAACGGTTGCCCTTGGGCAATGGCCGGTTGGGAGCTATGGCAGACGGAGGTGTTTCCACAGAGCATATTTTCCTGAACGAATCGTCTTTATGGTCCGGCTCTCCGGCAGATGACAACAAACAGGAAGCCTACAAAAACCTGCCGCTAATCCGCGAACTTTTGTACAACAAACAGGTAGAAGAGGCTCAGGAACTTATGTACAACAGTTTTGCGTCACGCACTACCGGATCAGAAGGAAGTTACGGCGCAGAAACTACGTTTGGAAGTTACCAGCTGCTGGGCTCTGTTGCCCTGGATTTTTCATACGATGCTCCTGTAGAACAGGCTACCGGATACAACAGAATGCTGGACATTGCTACAGCCACAACTTTCACTTCATATACAATCAACAGAACAACCTACACCCGGGAATGTTTTACTTCTTTTAGCAACGACGTGTTGGTTATGTACCTTACAGCGTCCCAACCGGGTGCACTGAATTTTAAAGCTTCTTTGGATCGTCCGGAAAACGCCCGCATATACACAGACGAAAACACCCTTATCATGGAAGGCTCTTTGTTTTCCGGACAGGAAGAAAAAGAAGGCATGGGGTTTTATGCCCGCCTGGACATTGTCCCTTGCGAAAGAGGAACCCTGACAGGTCTGGACAACCAATTGCAGCTTTCCGGAGCTACCCATGCTGTTGTTATCCTCTCGGCAACTACAAATTACAATCCGGCCACCCTCTCTGTCAGTTCGGATTCACTGTACATAAGGCGGGCAGATTCTCTGTCTTTGGCTGCGCAAAACACCCCGTATCCGGAACTGAAAAAGAACCATGTAGATACCTACCAGTCGCTCTTTCACAGGGTACACCTGAACCTGCCCGATAATACCGGCCTGTATTTTCAAATGGGAAGGTACCTGCTTATTTCCTCTACAAGGCCGGGATATCTTCCTCCCAATTTACAAGGATTGTGGACATCCTCCATACAAACGCCCCGGAACGGAGCCTACGACCTGAATATGCATTTGCAAATGAACTTATGGCCTGCATTAAAAACAAACCTGGCCAACCTGCATCTGCCTCTGCTTGATTTTACCGGCAGGCTTGCAGCAAGAGGAACAGAAACAGCCCGGGCGTACTACAACGCTCCGGGATGGGTGGCGCATGCGATGACCAACCCCTGGGGATATACTGCCCCCGGCCAAAACATAGCCTGGGGAGGCCACCATGCAGCCGGAGCCTGGCTTTGTGCGCACCTGTGGGACCATTATGCTTATACACAAGATTTGGAGCGTTTGCGTACAGATTACCCCGTAATGAAAGAAGCAGCCCTTTTCTACCTGTCATTGTTAATGGAAGATCCGGATTACAGGTATAAAGTACCGGCACCTTCCATGTCGTACGGGAATATGTATTACCTGCCTTATGCAGATGACCCTTTGTCTGTCCCCGGTACCAGACAGTCTGTCGCCCTGTTCCTTTGTATGGGCTCCACGTCGGATGTACAAATGGTGCAGGACTTGTTTACCCACGTTATAGCAGCTAACAAACTGTTGCGGAATACAGATGATTTTCCTCTGATTCATCAGCTGGAAGAAGCACTAAACAGACTGCCGGAATACAGAGTAAATGCTACAGGAGGCCTGTTGCGGTGGCTGGTTGATTATCCGGAAGAAGATACCCGTCAACGCAATGTCCCCCATTTATATGCCTTGTATCCCGGCAACGCATTTACAGAAAACACCCCCGGATTACTGGAGGCATGCCGGAACACATTGGAAAGAAGGGGGCAGGGAGGCTCAGCCTGGCAAATGGCCTGGAACCTGAACCTGTATGCCAGGCTGGGAGACGGCGAAGAAGCCTACCGAATACTCCATAGGCTCATGTCTCCCGCGTTGGAAGAAAGCACCTCGCCCTATAATGTATTTGAAACAGAACCTGTTACCTTACTTACCCCGGGCACGTACCCCAATGGTTTTTCTTCCAATCCCCATTTTCAGATTGACGGAAACCTGGGAGGATGTGCCGGTATAGCAGAAATGCTGCTTCAGTGCCATCAGGGGTACATTCACGTATTGCCGGCCATTCCGGCCGCATGGGAGGCAGAAGGATCTTTTTCCGGCTTGTGTGTAAGAGGAGGAGGAACTGTTTCTTGCAGATGGAAAGAAGGACTGGTACGTGAAATCATACTTACTGCACAAACAGACAATTCGTTTATATTAAAAATACCCCCTAATTTTCAGGGTATAAAAGAAAAATATATTACCCTTGCCCTGAAAAAAGGAGAACAACTAAAAATTCATGAAAGAAGCACAATGTAATTTTCGTATAGGATGCCACCTTTCCTCTTCGGGAGGTTATCTGGAGATGGCAAAAAGAGCTGTTGAAATTGGAGCCAACGTGTTCCAGTTTTTCACACGCAACCCCCGCGGAGGGGCTGCCAAACCAATAAATCCGGCTGATATTGACGCTTTTCTTGCCTTTTCCGAAGAAAACAGCATAGGCCCCATACTTGCACATGCCCCTTATACCATGAACCTCTGTGCCGCAGAAAAAAGAATACGGGATTTTGCCCTGGATATCTTTATGGATGATCTGCACCGTATGGAATATACCCCGGGAAACCTGTACAACCTGCATCCCGGCAGCCACGTGGGACAGGGAGTAGAGAAAGGTATTGAGTGGATTGTACAGGCCCTGAACACTGCCATGACAAAAGAGCAGACTACCTTTGTCCTGCTGGAAACCATGGCAGGAAAGGGTTCTGAAATTGGAGGAACTTTTGAAGAACTGCGCACCATCATAGATGAAGCCGGGTGCAAAGACCGCCTGGGTGTCTGTCTGGATACCTGCCATATATACGATGGCGGATACGATATTCTGAACAACCTGGAAGGTGTATTGGAACAGTTTGACAAAATCGTTGGCCTGGAGCGTTTAAAAGCCATTCATATCAACGATACCAAAAACCCCATAGGAAGCCGGAAAGACAGGCACGAAACCATAGGGAACGGGTACCTGGGCCTGGAGACCTTCCGCAGGGTCATCAACCACCCACGGTTAAGAGACCTCCCTTTCTACCTGGAAACCCCTAACGAACTGCCCGGGTATGCCAAAGAAATAGACTTGTTAAAAAAAGAACGTACAGGAGCATAAGCCGCTAAAAAGCCTATACCCAGAACAACAACAGAGATCAATAACATATCTGTTCCCTGTATTGCTACCGGATAATCCGTAACCACAAAACTTCCCGGCAGGGTAATAATGCCAAACCGTAGCTGTGCCCAACACAAAGCAAGGCCGGCAAGCATCCCGGTCATCCACCCCAGGATAGATATCAGCCAGCCCTCCAGAATAAACACCCTCCGTATAAGAGAAGGACGGGCTCCCATACCCGCAAGTATTGCAATATCTTCTTTCTTCTCCAGGATAAGCATACTTAAAGAGCCCAGAACATTGCCGGAAATAACCACCAAAATGAAACCCAGCAGGAAAAAGATGATAACCTTTTCTGTTTTCATCATTTTATACAACGTTTCATTCTGCTGATACCGTGTAAGTACTTTGTAATCGGGACCAAGGGAAAGGGACAACTCTTTTGCCAGGGATTTCATGGCTTTTTCACCAGGTGTCCTTATTTCTACATAACTGATTTCTGTATTATAATTCAGAAGCCTGGCAGCCGTTTCCAGCGGCACCAGCAAATGGTTGGCGTCGTAATGTTGTTCTACGGCAAAAATTCCAGCAGGGAAAAGTTTTTCTTTTGAAAGAGACGCCATGGGATTCAATGGAGAAAAAGCAACGTTATGTCGGGGATAATACACCCACAACGGATCAATAAAAGCAACATTTACCCCCAACTCCAGAGCCAGGCCTCTCCCCAGCACGGCCTCTTCCACCTCGCCAAAATATACGTGAAATGTTCCTGCTGTAAGGTGTTTTTGCAAAGGAGACGCATTAATGAAAACACTGTCAACACCCTTCATGGTGGCCACAGCCTGCTGGTTCCTGTATTGCAAAAAAACCGTTTCTTCAATAACAGGACAAAAAGCTGCTACTCGCTCATCCAGTTGCAAATTGTCAAATACCTGAAGATCCGATATAGTTTTGCCTGCTGCGCTTTTTATTATCAAATCCGGATCAAAAGCATGGTACATACCTTTTGCCAGGTTGTCAAATCCGTTATATACAGACATAACAACAACCAAGGCCATGGTTCCCAAAGCAATTCCTACGGCACTTATGCCGGAAATCACATTGATAACCTGCCTTGATTTCTTTGCCAGCAGATACCTCCACGCAATAAAAAAAGGAAGTTTCAAATTCCTGTTTGATTTAGGTTTTTAACAGTTCCTCTATATGCTCTGCATAGTCCAGAGAATCGTCAAGGAAAAAGACAAGCTCCGGAACAATACGCAGCTGCTTACCCACACGGTGTCCCAATTCTCCGCGTATGGCTTTGGTATGCTCCTGCACCAATTTTAATACTTCAACTGCTTTTTCTGACGGGAACACACTAATCCACGAATGCGCAACCGACAAATCCGGGCTAATACGTACGTGCACCACAGAAATCATAGCCCCGCCATATACAGCCATACCTCTGTTCCTGAAAATTTCTGACAGGTCTTTCTGTATTTGCCTGGCAACCTTTAATTGTCTTGTATTTGATTCTGTCTGTGGCAATTTCATGATTCCGGGATTTTAATGATAAAATAATTCTTCTTCCCCTTTTGCACCAACAGGTATTTCCCGTCTAAAAAGCTGTCTTCACCCACCAGGGTATTAAGTTCTTCAAGCCTTTCTTTGTTCAGGGATACACCCCCCGCCTGTATCATTTTACGACACTCTCCTTTTGATGGCATTATAGAGGTATGAACGGCCAACAAGTCTACTACGGGTACCGGTAACAGGGGTCGCGGTACATCAAATTGCGGAACTCCTTCAAAAAGAGACAAAAACGTTTTCTCATCCAAGTCCCGCAATTGGTCTTTTGTTCCGCTTCCAAAGAGGATAGACGTGGCTGCAACAGCTTTGTTATATTCGTCTTCCCCATGTACCATTTTTGTTATATTTTGCGCTAACTCTTTTTGTAACAACCTTTTATGTGGGTTTTCCCTATGCTTTTCAATCAGTTCTTCTATGGTATCCCTTTCTAACAGGGTAAAAATCTTTATGTATTTCTCTGCCTCTTCATCTCCCACATTCATCCAAAACTGATAAAAAGCATAAGGCGATGTTCTGGCAGGGTCCAGCCACACATTCCCCGACTCTGTTTTGCCAAACTTGCCCCCGTCAGACTTTGTAATAAGCGGGCAGGTAAGGGCAAAGGCTTCGCCGCCTTCAACCCTGCGAATCAGTTCCGTTCCGGTTGTTATATTGCCCCATTGGTCAGAGCCGCCCATTTGCAATTTGCATCCGTACGTCCGGTACAGGTGCAAAAAATCGTAAGCCTGCAATAACTGGTAAGTAAATTCTGTAAAGGACATGCCTTCTGCTCCTTCTCCCGACAGCCGTTTACGGACAGAGTCTTTGGCCATCATATAATTTACTGTAATATGCTTTCCAATATCACGTGTAAAGTTTAAAAAGGAATAATCTTTTGTCCAGTCGTAGTTGTTGAGCATAAGGGCCCCGTTGGGTCTGGCCGGATCAAAATCCATAAAATGCCGCAACTGTTTTTCTATACACGTTTGGTTGTGCCGGAGCGTTTTTTCGTCCATCAGGGTACGCTCGGCAGATTTCATGGAAGGATCACCTATCATTCCGGTAGATCCGCCGACAACGGCCACCGGCCTGTGCCCGGCTTCCTGAAAATGTTTTAACATCATAACACTTACCAGGTGCCCGATGTGAAGTGAATCTGCCGTAGGATCTATTCCTACGTACGCAGTTGTCATTTCTTTTTGTAGCAACTCTTCGGTACCCGGCATCATGTCGTGGATCATTCCCCTCCAGGCAAGTTCTTTTACAAAATTACGCTTCTTCATGCTCTGTCTTCTGCTATTTTTGCAAAGGTAAAGAATAAAAATGTGTACTTTAGTGCAAATTTTACAATTATGAAGAACAGGCTGTTTTTGATTACATCATTAGTACTGCTTCTAACCTCTTGTTCCTGTGACCCTGTAGACCCCGACAGGGAACAAGCTCCGCTGGTTACTCAGAAGGTCAACAAATACATGCTGGAGCTAATGGAAGAAGTCTATCTCTGGGAAAAACACATACCGGACACTTTGGATGTACGCTACGAATTTGATGAGTTTGAATTCTACGAAAAACTCTGTTACCGTCAGGATGACCGCTGGTCATTTATAACAGACGATGTGCAAACTTTACTGGAAGGAGGAGAGGGTATAGAAACAACCTTTGGTTACTCTTTGGCATTCGGAACTTTCTCAAACACAGGCAATTATTTTGCCATTGTGCAATATGTATACCCCAATACGCCCGCCTCTGAAGCCAACCTGAAACGAGGCAGTATTATAACAGAAATTAACGGGAATCCAATTACTAACGACACGTATACAGACTTGTACTATGCCCCTTCACTTACCGTAACTCTGGGTGAGCTGAGGGACGGTACGGTTTACAAAACAGGCACCGTTTCCCTTCAGGCCAGAAAACAAAGCCTGAACCCGATTATTGCATGGAACATCTTTAATGACGGAAGTCGTAAAATTGGGTATTTGTGTTATACAGACTTCTTTGGCAATTCACAGGAGTTATTTTTCCCTGTTTTCAAAGAATTTAAAAACAACGGGGTGACAGACGTAGTCCTGGACCTGCGCTACAACCTGGGTGGCTACCTTTCTGCTGCCAGGGCTCTGGTTGGCGTATTATGCCCCGCAGGTTGCCTGGATGGGAAAACAGTCCTTATTACAAAAACCTGGAACGATTTTTATAACAAATATTGGAAAGACAACAACCGCGATGATATGTTAAAAGAGTTCTTTCCCGTGCGTTCTGAAATTCCCGTTAATCTGGACCTGAACAGGGTTGTGATCCTGACAGGGAAAAACACAGCTAGCGCCTCTGAATTAACCATTTGTGGCCTTGACCCCTATATGCAGGTTACAAAAGTAGGCGGCGTGACCCGGGGCAAATATACTGCTGCGATGGTTTTTTCCCCGGACAAGAATACACAAATCAGCAACTGGGGAACACAGGCTATTGTATATAAATACGCCAACGCCAACAACGTTACCGAGTTTAAGGACGGTTTTAACCCGGATTACGCAGTAGATGATGTACTGTTAGGTGACGTACTGCCTTTGGGTAACCCCGGAGAACTACTTTTGGCAAAAGCCTTGTCCCTGCTTGGCTTCAGTCAAAAAGCCCCTGCTTTCGCCGGTGAACCTGTCTTTGTACCGGAAGTACATTACAATTCCAATTTTATTTCCAGACCTTTGGGTCTGCACAACCATTTGATTGATCAATTATGAAACTTCGTAAAACCTTTGTATCCCTTACATTTCTTGTACTCTGTCTTTTCCCTGTTCGCTCGTTTTCTCAACAATTCACTTCAACCCGTACAGCACTTGAAATGCAGTTGGCTTCCCTTCCGGGAATAACTGAAGTGGCAAAACTTGAAAGTACAGAATTTGAAGAAAAATATAGAATCTGCGTGCGTCAAATGGTACAGCACGACAATATTATCTATGGCTTTTTTGAACAGCGTGTCTTTGTTATGCACAAAGGATATGACCGTCCCACGGTCTTTGTTACAGAAGGCTACGGCGCTAATTATGCAGCCAATCCGCGTTATACAGAAGAACTTTCCAGAACGTTCAACGCCAATCTTATTGTAGTGGAACACCGGTATTTTGGCGAATCTGTACCCTCTCCCAGGCGGTGGGAAATGCTGAACGGCACAGCTGCCATGAAAGACCTGCACCTGATCCGGGAAAAACTGGGAACCCTGTATACAGGCAAATGGATTGCCACCGGAATAAGTAAGGGAGGACAGACTGCCATGATGTACAGAACCTTATATCCGGACGACGTGGATATAACCGTATGTTATGTAGCCCCGTTATGCCTGAGCGCCAAAGATACCCGGCATGCACATTTTATTGCAAACAAAGCAGGAACGCCGGAAATCCGAAAAAAAGTGCTGAATTTCCAAAAAGAAGTTCTTACACGCAGAGATAGCCTTATGCCACTCTTTACCTCTTTTTGTGACTCGGCAGGCCTTGTTTTCACAAAACCTATAGCTGACATTTTTGATTATTGCGTACTGGAATATTCTTTTGCCTTCTGGCAGTGGGGAACAAATCCGGAATCCATTCCGGCATCCACAGTCGATGACCGCCAACTATTTTCCCATCTTGTAAAAATTGCTTCACCCGATTACTTTGTCCGCGAAACCCCCAACTTGCCCTTTTTTATTCAAGCTGCCAAAGAATTGGGCTATTACACATACGATACAACTCCTTTCAGGTTTAAAGTAGACAGGACGCGTTTTGTTCCGGAAAAAGAAAAGAAAAAACTGTTTGGAAAAAAGAAGGCCCGGAAAGCTGCAGAAGCCACGGAAGTTGCAGAAGTCCTGGACACAAATGAAAATCCTGTTGAAAAAGGAGCGTGGGTAACAAAAAAATACCCGGCCATGGAATTGAAAAGTGCCAACAATTACCTGAAAGAACTTTTTCTTCCCGATTTTTACAAACCGGGTTTTAACAAAACGTTATCAAAAACCCAACGCACCTTCCTTAAAAATACAGATGCCCGTATGGTATTTATCTATGGCGAGTGGGATCCGTGGACAGCGGCTGCTGTTCCCAATCCGGGAAAGCCCAATATTTTGTATTATGTACAGCCCGGCGGAAGCCACCGCGCCCGTATTTCCACGTTGCCGGAACCTATGCGCAACTCCCTGATTGAACAAATACAAAACTGGCTGAACGATTAACTTTTCATGAAACAGTATTTACCTATTACGCTTAGCGATCAAACACTTATTGAACCTTACCTGAAAAACACCGGAAAAACCGGCGCGGAATACAGTTTTACCACGTTGTATATGTGGGCCGGTATTTTCAATTCATTTTACCGTGTTGTACCGCAGGACGGTCAATCTTTGCTGCTTGTCAGAAGCCGCAAAGACCCGGATGCTCCCTGGCATTTTCTATATCCCATGGGAGCGGAAAGTTCTGTTCCTGCAGAAATTGCACTCAAAGTTTTAAAAGAAGCCGCTGAGGACCACCCCTTTGTAGTAGGGGCCCTTTCCCGCGAAGAAGCAATTGCTCTGCAAAACACAGGTGCCCCACATCTTGAAATCCTGGAAACCCGGGACAGCTTTGATTACGTATACCAGGCATCTTCCCTGGTAACACTTAAAGGAAAAAAACTACAACCTAAAAGAAACCACCTGAACGCCTTTACTAAAGATTTTCCGGACTTCAAGGTAGTTCCCATAACACAGGACGAGATTCCTGCATGCCTGAAAATGAACTACCAATGGTGTCAAATGATGGGTTGCATGTATGAGGTGGATTTGAGACAGGAAGCTTGCGCCGTACACAAGGCTTTCAGGGGATTCAGAGAACTGGGGCTGGAAGGCTTGATGCTTCTGGCAGACAGGCAGGTTATAGCTTATACGTTAGGAGAACTTTTCAATAAAAATACATGGCTTGTGCATGTTGAAAAAGCTTTTCCCCAATACCGGGGAGCTTACCAATTGATTAACAGGGAGTTTGTGCGTTATGCGTTAGAAAAATATCCCGAAATTGAATACATCAACCGCGAAGATGATTCCGGAGACGAAGGATTGCGTCAGGCAAAATTAAGTTACCACCCTGCCTTTTTTATTGAAAAATACAAAGCCGTCTTTTAACCGGTCACCCACACCATAAAATGGTCATCCAGTTTTTTGTAACAAAGTGGCAACAGCAATGTTATTCCATTTTGTTGCTGAAATGTACCGGACAGAACACCTTCCGTTTCCGGGAAAAAGGGGGCTACGGTCATCTGTTTGGAAAAATCCACTTCTTCCTGCGACATGTACTTAAACATAGCCTCCTTAGCACACCAGATCAAGGCCAGTTGCAAAGTACGTTGCTGCAGGTTGTCTGAAAGAAATACTTTTTCTTCTTTTCCCAATGCTTTTTTTGCTACTGCCTCAAAATTGCGTGATAAGCACTCCAGATCAATACCGGCTTTATCTCCGGGGGCGGTTACTATACAGGCAAAACGCCTGGTATGCGCAATACTCAATGCTTTTAATTCTTTTTCCGGTAATTCTTTCCCGTGAACAAGAAACGGCTTCCCGTTATCCCGGTATTGAATGATTGTATGCCTGTCAAATAAAATGTCTACCAATACACGTACGGCCATACGTTCCAACCGCCTTTGCCTGTTGACTGTATGAGAAAACTCTCCGGGATTGTGTCCGGCTGCAAGACATAAAGCAGCCAGCTCACTTTCCTGCTCTGTAATTTCCCAGACAGCTATTTCCTGTCCGTTGCTAAAACGTTCTCTGTAATACAATCCCATTACCTGAAAAGACCAAAAACCGCCGACCCGCTGCCGGTCATAGCTGCATACACTGCTCCTTCCCGGTACAAATCTTCTTTACATTGCCTGACCTGAGGGTATTTTTTGAATACAACTTTTTCAAAATCATTTTCCAGCACGTCCTTCCAGGTTTCTACCGGTTGGCACAAGAGGTCGCGTAAAGGTGTGCGGTTTTTTTCAGGAACAATGCCTGCATAAGCTTCTGCTGTAGACACAAACACAGGAGGGAACCGCAATTCAAAACGGTACGCATCCAAATCTACAGCAAAGGACTCCAATACCTCTCCTTTTCCGGTGGCCAGATACGGCTTCACAAGACCTTCCTGCATAAAAAAAGGAACATCACTGCCCAGACGAACAGCATATTCCAATAACTCTCCTGTACTTAACCCCAGCCCAAAATGCTTGTTCAACAAATGCAAGCAACATGCGGCATCGGACGATCCGCCCCCCAGGCCACTACCAGGTGGAATTTGCTTGTATAAATGCATTTCTACCGGACCCAAATCAAACCGTTCCAAAAGCAGTGAATATGCCTTAACACACAAGTTGGATGCTGCAGGTCCTTTAACGGGCAAGCCATACAAAAACAACTGAACGCCTTCAGAACCTCCTTCTTCCGCGTCTGTTATCTCCAGAATATCGCACAAAGAATAAGGGAAGAAAAGTGTTTCTATGTTGTGAAAACCATCTGCACGTTTCTCAAGCACATGCAAACCCAAATTGATCTTGGAGAACGGATACACAACAGAAGTAGCCATAACGCCCGGTTTAACCACACTTGGAATAACCGCAGCTCATACATAACAAACAACCTTCCTGATAAATCAGATTTTTTGCCCCGCATTTTTCGCACTCGCTGCCGGATGTATCCTTGGTGCCATTAGGTATATATCTTTTCAAAGCCCTTTCCACACCCGTCCTCCAGTTGTTGATAGTCTGGCTGTCCAGTTCCAGGGAAGAAACCAAATGAACCACTTCTTCTACCGGCAGGCCGTTACGCAACACGCCTGAAATCAACTTGGCGTAATTCCAATAGGCCTGGTTGAACATATGGGAAATGCCTCCTACCGTGTTGGGGTATCCAAACTTGTCTATAAACCGAAAATCATACCGGGAACCCTTGGCATCTTGCACTTTAACCACTTCTCCCATGGTAACCGAGCGAGGAATAACCCGGGTGTCTTCATCCAGTTTTCCGGTGAATATTTCGTAAGGTCTCCCATCGTGCAAGCCTACGAATGCAATCCATTGTTCGTTGGCATTTTTAAAACGAATCACCTCAGCTGCCAACGCCTCGGGCCTCTCTTTTGGCATGGATTTCATACGTTTTCCGCTCTTTTCCGGAGAATCGGCAGATACCAGAACGCCGGTACGGCTACCCTCCCTGTATACGGTAATTCCCTTGCAACCACTCTCCCAGGCCGTTTGATAGACTTTAGCTACCATTTCTTCGGAAATATCTTCCGGAAGGTTCACCGTTACGCTTATGGAATGATCCACCCATTTCTGCAACTCTCCCTGCATTTTGACTTTTGCCACCCAGTCAACGTCTTTGGCGGTGGCTTTGTAGTACGGCGAAGCCTCTACCAAAGAGTCCAGCTCCGCACTGTCCATTTCCATAACCGCATCCCGGCTATGCCCGTTGATTTCCGCCCAATCCAGGAATTTGTGATGAAAAACGTTGTATTCTTCAAAGGCATCGCCCATTTTATCGGTAAAAGAAACCTTCACGTTCTTATCGTTTGGATTAACCTTTTTACGACGCTGATATACAGGCATAAACACTTGTTCAATTCCACTAGTGGTTTGTGTCATCAAACTGGTTGTACCGGTAGGGGCAATCGTAAGCATGGAAATATTCCGCCTGCCGGTTTCTGTCATCTCTCTATACAACTGTTCGTCGGCCTTCCGTATGCGCGCAATCATGGGGTTGTTCTCTTCCCGTGCCGAATCATATATAGGAAACGCACCCCGTTCCTTTGCCATCATCACGGAAGAGCGGTAAGCTGCCAAAGCCAGCTCTTTCTGTATTTCTGTACCTACCTGAATAGCCTGGTCAGACCCGTACCTCAAGCCCAATGCTGCCAACATGTCACCTTCTGCCGTTATGCCCAGTCCGGTACGTCTTCCCCCCAGAGTTTTTGCCTTAATTTTCATCCAAAGCTCCCTCTCGGTCCGTTTGATAACCTCATCTTCAGGATCCCTGTCCAATTTGGCAATGATGGCATCAATCTTTTCCATTTCCAGGTCAACCAGGTCATCGTTCAGCCGCATAGCTTTCATTACATGGTCTCTGAAAAGCGATATGTTGAATTTGGCGTCCGCAGTAAACGGTTTTTCTACATACGAATACAGATTGATAGCTATCAAACGGCAGGAATCGTAAGGACAAAGAGGTATTTCACCGCACGGATTGGTACTTACCGTCTCATACCCCAGGTCAGCGTAACAATCCGGGACCGATTCCCGGATAATCGTATCCCAGAACAGCACACCCGGTTCTGCAGACCTCCAGGCATTGTGAATAATTTTTTTCCACAAAGCAGCAGCATCGGTTTCCTTCTTACTTGTTGGGTTCTCTGCTTTTACGGGGTATTGTTGTATATAAGACTTCCCGGCCTGCACAGCTTTCATAAATTCGTCATCAATCTTAACAGACACATTCGCTCCCGTTACTTTATTTTGTTCCAGTTTGGCATCAATAAATTCTTCTGCATCGGGGTGTTTTATGGAAATGGTCAGCATCAGGGCTCCGCGTCTTCCATCCTGAGCCACCTCTCGTGTAGAATTGGAGTAACGCTCCATAAACGGAACCACACCTGTAGAAGTAAGCGCAGAATTCATGACCGGGGAACCTCCGGGACGGATATGAGAAAGGTCGTGCCCCACACCTCCGCGGCGTTTCATCAATTGGACCTGTTCTTCATCGATTTTCATAACTCCGCCGTACGAGTCGGCCGGGTTTTCGTGCCCAATTACAAAGCAGTTGGAAAGCGAGGCAATCTGGTGGTCGTTCCCTATACCGGACATGGGACCGCCTTGAGGAATGATATATTTAAAACCGTCCAGGAGTTTAAATATTTCCTCGGCACTCATGGGATTTGGATATTTTTCCTCAATACGGGCAAATTCAGCTGCCAGCCTTCTGTGCATATCTGCCGGTGTGCACTCATAAAGATTACCAAAGGAATCCTTCATGGCATACTTGTTAATCCAAACAGAGGCTGCCAGTTCATCTCCCTTGAAATAGTCTTTTGTTTTCGCCAAGGCTTCCTCGTAGGGAAAAATTGCCTTTGCATTCTTTGCTTCAGAATCCATCACACTCTAATAAGAAGGTTAATAAATTTTTGTCTTATGTCCGAAAAAGGAACCGCAAGTTACTGCAATCGCTGCGAGATTAACAGAGATTATTTAAAAAGATATGCACAAAATTTTTAACAACAATGCATGGTACAATGTGTACATTTTGTAAACTCTCCGCGCAGCCTGCTTTCTACAATTTTCTCAAGTCTTGAACGAATGGCCCCGTTGCGTACATGTTCCAACACGTCTTGTACAAAAGCCATTTGTTGCAACATTTTGGCTTCTGAAAGCGGTATCCCGCGTGTACGCATATAGAACAGCCCTAACGGATCTAAGCTTCCAATGGTTGCTCCGTGAGAACACTTTACATCGTCTGCATAAATTTCAAGCTGAGGCAGGGTAGTGATTTTAGCATCCCGGGTCAAAAGCAGGTTGTGGTTCGCCTGAAAAGCTTCTGTTTTTTGAGCATGCGGTGCTACGTATATGATCCCGTCAAACCGGGCTTTGGCTTGTTCGTCAAGAATACCTTTGAACAACTGGTTTGAATTGCATTCCCCACTGTTGTGTCTGACTTCAATGTCGTACGTTACATTTTGTTCTCCGTCAGCCAGGTACAACCCGTCCAGGTTGCATACAGCACCCGATTCCTGCAAATGCACCGTTACTTTATTTTGAATGGTCCCCCCGTACAAGCTCAGGATATGACAATCAAGCCGGGCTTCTTTTTTCAGTTGAGCATCTACCTCCAGCCGGTACCTGGAACGACCGTGCTCGTTTTGCATAAACAGCAAATCCAGAACAGCCCCTTCTCCCAGTGTTATATTTGAAAAACGCACTGTTTGGTACAGGTATTCTCTTAAAGTATGGTCGCATACAACAATTTGCGCTTTAGCCCCCGGTTCCAGTTCCCAGGTATTATAAAACTCCAAAGGACGGGGCAGGTCTTCACTACGCACACTGATGATTTGGATGGGGTTTTCTGAATGGTCTCCGCTTATACGCAATTGAAGCCCTTTGCCATCCGGTCCGCTGGTAAGCGAAACACCGTTTTGCTCGCTTTCTTTCTCCTGCAAAATACCGTCAATCAGAAACACCTGCCTGATATTTCCTCCCGGCACCGTGCATTGAAAAACGCGCTTTACCTCCGGCATGTAGGTATATTCTTTCATGTTCCGCTAATGATATGGTCGTAACCCTTGTTTTCCACTTCCAGGGCCAGTTCTTTACTGCCCGATTTTATAATACGCCCTTTGTACAGCACATGTACAATATCAGGAACAATATAATCCAACAGACGTTGGTAATGGGTTATAACCACAAAAGCATTGTCCTTGGTTTTTAATTTATTCACCCCGTTGGCAACTACCCGCAACGCATCTACATCCAATCCGCTGTCTGTTTCATCCAGGATTGCCAGCATAGGTTCCAGCATGGCCATCTGAAAAATCTCGTTTCGTTTCTTCTCTCCGCCGGAAAACCCTACGTTAACACCCCTTCCAACAAAAGCCGGATCCATTTCCACAACAGCCATTTTCTCCCGCATCAACTTCAGAAACTCTCCTGCCGATAACGGGGGAAGATGCTTGTATTTTCGCTGCTCATTGACAGCTGCTTTCATAAAGTTCACACTCGTAAGCCCCGGAATTTCCACAGGATACTGAAATCCCAGGAAGAGCCCCAGGCGGGCCCTTTCTTCCGGAGGAAGAGCCAACAAATCCACACCCATAAAGTAAGCCGAGCCTTTGGTAACGGTAAAAGTTTCCCTACCCGCCAAAACGGCCGCCAGTGTAGATTTTCCGGATCCGTTGGGACCCATGATGGCATGAATCTCACCGGCCTTAACTTCAAGCGTTACTCCGCTAAGTATCTCCCTGTCTCCGATGCTTACATACAAATCGTTTATTTTTAACATATCTCTCTGTGTTTTTCCCATTCTTTTTTCCAATGAACCAGGCCTACAAAATTAAATACCAGAAAACATATGGCTACTATAGGCATAAATACCAGGCCCGACAAAATATACATGACCACATTCCCAATATTCAGTAAAATCCAAAAAATCCAGCACTCCCACTTTTTCTGAGCAGACAGAATTTGAGCCATCAGCATCAGACCGGCAACGGAAGCATCCAGGTACGGAGAGCGGGCCGGAGGAAATACATCCCACAACAAATGCAGTTTTGTGAGAAAGAACCCCCAAAACAGAATAAAGCCTACCAGCAGCAACACATAACGCACCCGTTGCCGGTTGCTCAAAAACGAAGTGAGTAATTGATTCCTGGAATTTTTCTGCCCCTCGCCCGGCCGTGTCCACCTGTACAATCCATATATATTAATGCCTAACGAAACAGGTTGCAACAACATGTTGGTATAAAGATGTTTTTGAAGAAACATCAAAAAGAGTACAAACGCGTACACAAAACCAACCCAGTAATTGACGGCTCGTGCCAGACTGGCCAGAAAAACAGAAGTTAAGCCAAGCAGGACACCAAAAAATTCCAGGTACGATATACCTTGATTTCCGATGGTAAAAAAAATGTTGTCCAGACTTAAAAATTCTATCATAATCATCCTACCGTGCCTTCCAATGAAACACTTAACAATTTTTGTGCTTCCACGGCAAATTCCATGGGAAGCTTATTTAACACTTCACGGGCGTATCCGTTAACAATTAAACCCACCGCATCTTCCGGGCCAATCCCGCGCTGCATGCAATAGAACAGCTGGTCTTCTCCTATTTTGGACGTAGTGGCCTCGTGTTCCACTATAGATGTAGGGTTCCCGTTCTCTATTACAGGAAATGTATGAGCACCGCAGGCATCGCCCAATAAAAGCGAATCGCATTGCGAATGGTTGCGTGCATTGTCCGCACCCGGTCCTACTTTCACAAGGCCCCTGTAGGAATTCTGGCTGTGTCCTGCAGAAATACCCTTACTCACAATCCGGCTGCGTGTATCTTTCCCAATATGTATCATTTTGGTTCCCGTATCTGCCTGCTGGTAATTATTGGTCACAGCAACCGAGTAAAATTCACTTACAGAGCCGTCTCCCAGCAATACGGTTGACGGGTATTTCCAGGTAATGGCAGAACCCGTTTCAACCTGAGTCCAGTACAATTTGGAACGATCTCCTTTACAAAGACCTCTTTTAGTTACAAAATTATAGATGCCTCCCTTGCCTTCCGCATCCCCGGGATACCAATTTTGAACGGTCGAATACTTTACTTCTGCATCTTGCATCACCACAATCTCTACCACAGCAGCATGCAACTGGTTCTCATCCCGTTGAGATGCCGTACAGCCTTCCAGGTAGCTTACGTAAGACCCCTCTTCCGCTACAATCAGGGTACGTTCAAATTGTCCTGTACCCCGGGCATTGATACGAAAATAACTGGACAGCTCCATAGGACAACGAACCCCTTTGGGTATATAACAAAATGAACCGTCGGAAAATACGGCAGAATTCAAGGCAGCAAAAAAATTGTCCTTGACTGAAACCACACTGGCCAGGTACTTTTGTACCAGGGCCGGATAATCCCTTACAGCTTCTGAAAAAGAGCAAAAAATAATACCCTTTTCCGCCAACGTTTCTTTAAACGTTGTTTTTACAGAAACCGAGTCAAGTATGGCATCTACGGCCATGCCGGCCAGTACATTTCTTTCGTGCAGGGGTATGCCCAGTTTATCAAAGGTTTGTGCGATTTTTGGATCTACTTCTCCTGCCTCTGAACCCACAGATGCCGTACCTTTAGGAGCGGCATAATAAATAATGTCCTGGTAATCAATGGGAGGAATGGTCAGGTGTCCCCATTGCGGCATAGTCATCTTTTGCCACTGCCTGAATGCATTCAGACGAAATTCCAACATCCAGTCCGGTTCCTGTTTTTTTTCTGACAAAAGCCGTATAATATTTTCATTCAATCCTTTGGGAAAATACTCCAGTTCCAGGTCGGTTACAAATCCCTGCTCGTATTCACTTTCAGCAATTTTTTTAAGTATGTCGTCCTGTTTTTCTTTCATAGCCCGCAAATATACCATCTTTTCTGTACTTTTGCTTTATGAACACGAAAAAAGGACCACAAAAGACACTCATAAAAGAGTTGGGAAAACAAGCGCTTATGAACAGATTATCAGCACGCTTCACTTCCCGCAATCAGGCAACGCTTCAGGGTCCCGGCGACGATGCTTCCGTTGCCTGTTACAACCAGGCCCTTACGGTATCTGCACAAAAATTGTCCCTGGAAGGGATTGATTTTGACCTTTCCTATTTCCCCTTAAAATTTGTTGGTTACAAAACGGCCGTTCATGCCATGGGGCAGGTAATGGCCATGAATGCCGTTCCGCTGCAACTCCTGGTTTGTGCCGGAGTATCCCAACGTTTTTACATAGAAGATCTGGACGAATTATTCCTGGGAATTGAAGCCGCTGCCCAAATGTACGGCGCCGACATTGCATTTTTGGACATCCAGTCTTCCTATACAGGCCTGACCTTATCCATTACTGCCACGGGTGACTGCGATGCCGGTTTACTTACCCGCAGAAGTGGGGCCCGCAATACAGACCTTATCTGCCTTAGCGGAAATGTAGGTGCTGCGTACATGGGTTTGCAGTTATTGGAACGGGAAAAAAGAGTTTTTACCGGCGAGGCCAACAAAGACGAGCTTCCCAGCCTGGAAGGATTTGAATACATCCTGGAACGATACCTCAAGCCCGAACTCCCAAAAGCCCTACTCGACAATCTTAAAGCAGATGATGCAGTGCCAACCGCTATGTGCCTGCTTACTAACGGATTGTCAGATGGCGTTTTGCGTATTGCTCAAGCCTCGGGTACGGGGGCTAATATCTTCCTTGATAAAATACCCATAGCACGTCAATGCTACGATTTTGCAGAAACGGAAGAGAATCTGTCTCCTGTGGTGGCAGCCCTAAACGGCGGCGACGATTACCAAATGCTTTTCACCCTGCCTTTGTCTATGTACGATACCCTGGTCAAGGAATATACCCTGGATATCATAGGTCATATATGCGAAGCTTCCCGGGGGTGCAGGCTCATCACACCGGACGGCCGTTCGCTCCCCCTGGAAAGCCCGGGACTTACAATACACTAAAATTCTTAACTACCGGCTTAAAACTCAACTGCAGGCGGAATCTCTGTTCCTTCTGCTGCCTGGAAGTAGGCTTTTGTTTCAAACTTTCTTATACGGGCTACAATTGATTGGGGAAATTTGCGGATAAGTACGTTATAAGACTGTACTACTTGATTGAAAGACCTTCTTTCCACTGCAATCCTGTTTTCCGTACCTTCCAGCTGTGCCTGCAATTCCAGGAAATTCTGGTTGGCTTTTAGCTCGGGATATCTTTCAATAACCACCAGCATCCTGCCCAGAGACTGGCTCAGGTTGTCCTGTGCGCTTTGAAAGGCAGCCAGGTTTTCTTCTGTAAGATTTGTTGGATCAACGGTAACCTGCGTAGCCTTTGAACGGGCCTCTATGACAGCTTCCAGGGTGCTCTTTTCAAAATCCACAGCTCCTTTTACAGTATTTACCAGGTTGGGAATCAGGTCAGCCCTGCGCTGGTACACATTTTCTACTTGTGCCCAGGCCTGAACGGTCTGTTCCTGAGCTTCTACCATTCTGTTGTTTATTTTAACAAACCACAAAACCACCAAGGCAATGGCGGCCAGAACGATAATCCAAATTGTTCTTTTTTTCATTTTTTATTGTATTAATTCAAAATCTAATTGTTTTTGCTCCATGTTTGCTCTTGTTACAGCTATGCGCACCTTTTGTCCTAACGCAAAATGTTTGCCGGAATGGGTACCTGTAAGTGTCATGACATCTTTGTCATATACGTAGTAATCATCTGTCATGTCCCTGACAGAAACCATCCCCTCTATCATGGTCTTGTCCAATTCCACAAACATACCCCATTCTGTCATTCCCGTAATCACACCGTCAAATTCCTTCCCAATCTTATCCTGCATAAACTCCACCATCTTGTACTTGATACTGGCTCGTTCTGCTTCCGTAGCCAGTTGTTCACGCTGGGAAAGATGTATGCATTGGTTCTCCATTTGTCCCACCGGCACCTCTTTGCCTCCGCTTATATAATGCAACAAAAGCCTGTGTACCATCAAGTCTGAATAACGCCGGATGGGAGAAGTAAAATGGGTATAATTACTGAATGCCAAGCCAAAGTGCCCCGCATTTTTAGTACTGTAGTGCGCTCTGGGCATAGAACGCAGGGCCATAATCACAATCCCCCCGGCTTCTGCTTTCTCTTTTGTCTTGTTCAGCAGGGTGTTCAGCTCCCGGGCATAGTCCCGCGGCGAATTTACCTGCTTCATTTGATACCCAAAGTGGTGCACAAAGTTGCGAAAAGCCTCCATTTTGTCTTCGTCCGGTGATTCATGAATGCGGTACACAAAAGCCGGCGGTTTTCCCGTTTGTTTGTTTTTCTTTTTTTGGACAAACTCCGTTACCTCCCGGTTGGCCAGCAGCATAAATTCTTCAATAAGCCGATGCGAATCCAACTGCTCCCTTACGCGAATATCCACAGGTACCCCCTGCTCATCCACCTGCACTTTTACCTCGGCTTTATCAAAGTCCACCGCCCCGCTGCGCATACGTTCTTCACGTAACCTGCTTGCCTGCCGGTGCAGGAATACCAGGCTTTCGCAAACCTCCGGCGGAATCTTTACGTCTGCAGCTACTTGATTTCCTTCACCTGCATCCAGCACAGCCTGCGCCTGCTCGTAGGACAGACGGCAATCGGAACGGATAACAGTTCTCCCAAACCAGCGGGAGACCACGTTGAAATTTTCATCAAATTCAAAAACTGCAGAAACACATAGCTTATCTTCATGGGGCCTGAGCGAGCATAGCTGGTTGGAAAGTTTTTCCGGGAACATGGGTACTGTTCTGTCCACCAGGTACACAGAATTTCCTCTTTCATAAGCCGCCTTGTCCAGCAGAGATCCCGAATCTACGTAATGACTGACATCTGCTATATGAACACCTACTTCTGTAAGAACTTTTCCCTTACCCGTTTTGCGGTAAGATAAAGCATCGTCAAAATCTTTGGCATCTGCCGGGTCTATAGTAAAAGACGGTATTTTCCTAAAATCACGTCTGCCTTGTATATCTTCCGGCAAGATAGTATCTCTGAGCTCATTAGCCAGGTCTTCTACTTTTTTGTCAAACCGGTAAGGCAACCCAAACTCGGCCAAAATAGCGTGCATTTCTGTCTGGTTTTCCCCCGGAGTCCCCAGCACATCTGTTATTCTCCCTATAGGAAAATTGCCTCTTTTATCCCAATCCGTCACCAAAGCCGCAACTTTTTGTCCGTTACGTGCTCCGGAGAGAGTCCCTTTCTGCACATGAATGTCGTACGGCATATTTTTAGACTCCGTAATCACATACGCCTGTTTATCGACAATTTGCAGAATTCCCACATACGGCCTGGAAGAACGCTCTTTTATAAAAAGTACCTGTCCCTCCAGTTTTTTATCCTGCCGGTTTTTTGCAGCGTAAACTGCAACGCGTACCAGGTCCCCGTGCAACGCTCCGTTCAATTTTCTGGCAGGAATAAAAACATCCTCTACCGGCTTTTGCCCCTCCTTTACTTGTACGGCAAGAAAGGCATACCCCTCCCGGGTCATGCTCAGCACACCTTCGTATTCAGCCTGATTTATGCCTCCTTGTTGTTTTCTGTTTCCGGATTTTTTCTTCCGTCCGGAATACTTTTTTGTCTGTTTTACACTCATAATATGCTACAAATGTACACAAAATCTTTTCGTACCTTTGTAAGCTTACAACGTACTTTATGAAAAAAGTTCTTTTAATGATACTCGACGGCTGGGGTGAAGGAAAACACAACCGCACCAATGCTATTTACACTGCAGGCCAGCCACATATTGATAGATTACGTCAGTTGTACCCCCATAGTACCTTGAGCGCCTGCGGCGAAGATGTTGGCCTTCCGGAAGGCCAAATGGGGAACTCGGAAGTAGGCCATCTGAATATAGGTGCAGGACGTATTGTTTACCAGGACCTGGTGAAAATCAACAGGGCTTGCCGGGACGGATCCATCCGGGAAAACAAAGAAGTACAGGCTGTCTTTCAGTATGTTAAACACTCCGGCAAGGCACTCCACCTGATGGGGCTTGTTTCTGACGGCGGGGTACACTCCTCTATGGAGCACCTTTTTACCTTTCTGGATATTGCCAAAGAATACGACCTGTCCAAAGTGTATGTACATTGCCTTATGGACGGCCGCGATACCGATCCCCGCAGCGGAAAAGGATTTGTGGAACAATTGCAGGCACATCTGGAACAGACTACCGGAAAAATTGCAAGTGTTATCGGGCGGTATTATACCATGGACAGGGACAAACGCTGGGACCGGGTCAAAGAAGGGTACGACCTGATTGTTCACGCTACAGGCACTCCGTTCCGCAATGCTGCAGAAGGCATTGCCGAGAGCTACCGCCGGGGAATTACGGACGAGTTTATAAAACCCATTGTATGTGTGGATGAAAGCGGTATTCCTGTAGGAACTCTTGAACAAAACGATGCCCTGATCTTTTTCAACTTCCGGAACGACCGGGCCCGTGAAATCACCCACGTTCTCACACAAGAAAACATGCCGGAATACGGCATGTACACCATACCCCTGTATTATTGCTGCCTTACTCCCTATGACGACACATTCCGGGGGCTTCACGTACTTTTTGATAAAGAAAAAGTTGAAAATACCCTTGGCCGGATTATCAGTGACCGGGGGTTGCATCAATTACGCATAGCAGAAACAGAGAAATACGCTCACGTAACCTTCTTTTTTTCCGGAGGCCGGGAAGAAACTTTTCCTTTGGAAAACAGAATCCTGGTACCCTCTCCCAAAGTGGCCACGTACGACCTTAAACCGGAAATGAGTGCCCCACAGGTTGCTGAAAAAGCAAAAGAAGCACTCAGAGAACAAAAATACCACCTGGTGGTCCTCAACTTTGCCAACGGAGACATGGTGGGCCATACCGGCGTCTATGAAGCCATTTGCCAAGCCGTAAAGGTCATTGACCGCCTGGCATTTGAAGTAACAGAAACAGCCGTGGAAAACGGCTATTCCGTACTTATTACGGCAGACCACGGCAACGCAGACAACGCCATCAATCCGGACGGGTCTCCCAACACGTCCCACTCCCTGAACCGGGTTCCCTTTACCGTAGTGGACAACGGGGTTGCATCTGTAAAAGACGGTATATTGGCAGATATTGCCCCCACCATACTTGATTTAATGGAAATTCCCTTACCCAAAGAAATGACCGGAAAGTCGCTGATTCAAAAAATGTAACTCTTTATGTCCTCCTTCGTTCACCTTCACGTTCATACCCAATATTCCATTCTTGACGGAGCCGCGTTTATTCCGGACCTCTTTAAAAAAGCCGAGGCAGACGGACAAACCGCCCTGGCCATAACGGACCACGGGAATATGTTTGGCGTAAAGGAATTTCTGGACGTAGCCAAAGCACACCCTACCGTCAAGCCCATTGTCGGATGCGAGGTGTACGTAGCTCCGGAAGGCCGTCACTTAAAAAGAAATACAGAAGAGGCCACCACGTGCCACCTGGTACTGCTTGCCAAAAATCACGAAGGATACTTAAACCTGATAAAACTGGTATCGCAGGCGTGGGTAGACGGTTTTTACTACAAGCCCCGCATAGACCACAGTTTGCTCAAACAGTACAGCCATGGACTGATAGCCCTGAGCGCATGCCTTGCCGGAGAACTGCCCCGCCTGGTAAAAGCCGGGCGGCTGGAAGAAGCTTCTGAACTGATTGTCAACTACAAAAACCTGTTTGGCGAAGATTACTACATTGAGTTGCAACGTCACAAAACCCTGCTAACCAACCCCAATGCTCAAAGTACCTACGCCCTTCAAAAACAAATAGAGCCCCATCTTATAGCATTGGCAGCAAAACACGGGGTTCAGCTGGTGGCTACCAACGACGTCCATTTTGTCAATTATGAAGATGCCCCGGCCCACGACAGACTTATTTGTGTCTCTACCAACGACGACGTAACAGACCAAAACCGCAAATTACGTTATACAGAACAAGAATACCTGAAGTCTGTCCGCGAAATGTCGGAACTCTTTGCAGATGTACCCCGGGTACTGGAAACAACGGTGGAAATTGCAAATAAAATTGAAACGTACACCTTGGACAGAAGTGCTATTCTGCCTCACTTTCCTATTCCGGAAGATTTTCCCCACTCCAATGCCTACCTAAAACACCTGACGTATGAAGGAGCCCGGCGCCTGTACGGGGAAATAACACCGGAGCTGCAAGAAAGAATGGACTTTGAGCTACAAACCATTGAACAGATGAATTTCCCGGATTATTTTCTCATTGTCAGGGATTTCATACACCAAGCCCGCCGTATGGACGTATGGGTGGGGCCGGGCAGAGGCTCGGCCGCCGGAAGTGTGGTTGCTTATTGCCTGGGCATTACATTAGTTGACCCCATTCGCTACGGGCTTCTTTTTGAGCGGTTTTTAAACCGGAACCGGGTAACGCTTCCGGATATTGACATTGACTTTGCAGACGACGGACGGGCAAAAGTTCTGGAGTATGTAGAAGAAAAATACGGCAAAGACCAGGTCTGCCATGTTATTACTTTTGGCACCATGGCGGCTAAGAGTGCCATAAAAGACGTAGCGCGTGTGCAACGCCTGCCTTTAGCCGAGGCAGAACGCCTGGCCAAACTCATTCCGGACCGCCTTCCGGAAAAAGATGACCGACCACAAAAAGTAAACATAGAAAATTCTATAAAATACGTACCGGAACTGCAGGAGGCTCTGAAATCTGAGGATCCTCTGGTACGGACAACCCTGGAATATGCACAAAAACTGGAAGGCTCTGTCCGCAATACAGGAGTACATGCCAGTGCTATAATTATTGGCCCCGACAACCTGACCAACCACATTCCGCTGGCGGTCATCAAAGATAAAATAACCGGAAAAGACACCCTGGTATCTCAATTTGACGGATCGCAAATTGAAAAAGTAGGTATGTTAAAGATGGATTTTCTGGGACTTACAACGCTCAGCATCTTGCGAACAGCTGTTGAAAACATCCGGGAAAATCATGGTGTTACTATTGATGTAAACAACCTTCCGCTTACAGACGGTCCCACATTTGAGTTGTTTAGCCGGGGAGACACAATAGGCATTTTTCAGTTTGAAAGCGACGGGATGCGCAAATGGTTACGTGAACTAAAGCCCACCTGCGTAGAAGACCTGATTGCCATGACAGCCCTCTACCGCCCCGGCCCCATGGATTACATACCCGATTTTATTGACCGGAAACACGGCCGTAAGGAAATCACCTACGATTTACCGCAGATGGAAAAATACCTGAAAGAAACGTACGGCATTACCGTTTATCAGGAACAGGTCATGCTCCTGTCGCAGGAATTGGCCGGTTTTAGCGGGTTTGAGGCAGATTCGCTTCGCCGGGCCATGGGTAAGAAAAAACCGGAAGAAATGGAAAAGCTTAAAAAAGACTTCCTGAACGGTGGTAAGGAGCGAGGTGTTGCTGAAAACGTACTAAAAAAAATCTGGGTTGACTGGACAGCTTTCTCTCAATACGCTTTTAACAAATCACATGCTGCCAGTTACTCCATGCTCAGCTACCAGGCCGGATATTTAAAGGCCAATTACCCGGCAGATTACATGGCTGCCTTACTTACCAGAGTCCGTGATAACATTACCGAAGTATCTAAATACATGGACGAGTGCAGGCGTATGGAATTGAACGTTTTGGGACCCGATATTAATGAGTCCATGCACGATTTTACAGTCAACAAAAAAGGAGACATCCGTTTTGGAATGGCCGGGATAAAAGGAGTAGGGTATGGAGCTGTAGAAAACATTGTAGAGAACAGAAAAGAAAACGGGCCTTATACAGACATCTACAACTTCATTGAAAGGATAAGCCTTACTACGTGCAATAGAAAAGTGCTGGAAAGTCTTGTTTATGCCGGAGCTTTTGACACCTTTTCCTCCATTAAACGAGAACAATATTTCCTCCCGTGCAACAAAGACGGAACGTTCCTGGAAAGTATAATCTGCTACGGAGACCGTCTTCAGGAAGAGAAAAATAAAGGCATTGCGAGCTTGTTTGGGGAAGGTTCCGATTCGCTGGCACCTCCGGAAAAACCGGCACCTCCGTCCCTGAGCCTTGAAATTCAGGAAGATTTTCTGAAAAAAGAAAAAGAAATGGTGGGCATTTACTTGTCTTCACACCCGTTGGACAACTTTCGTTTTGAGATGAGTCATTTCACCTCACACACGATACAACAGGTGCTGGAAATCCTTGATGAAAGCCAGTCTGTTGAAAATTTCGTTCCCCGGGAAGTACATATTGCCGGTATTGTAACAAACGTTACCACGGCCCTGGCAAGAACCACCGGCCGCCCCTGGGGCACCTGCACTGTAGAAGACTACAGCGGCACCATAAAGTTCACACTTTTTGGAAAAGAATACGAACAGTACCTTCCTTATATGCGTGAAAACGAAATCCTCCTGATGAATTGTTCCATTCAGGAGCGATTTAGAACAAGAAGCCGGGACCAGAAAATTGATTCCGGTCCTAAAGAAAAAGAAGTTAAAATACTAAAGATATCACTGCTTGCCAATGCACGCGAATCGCTCCACTCGCTCATATTAAACCTGCAGGTAGAGCAAATAACAGATGCGTTCAGAAAGGAATTGGTAAAGGTACTGTCTGATAACCCCGGGAAGGTTACCATCCACTTAAAACTTCACGACAAGAACGAAAACATGTGTGTTAAACTCTTTTCCCGTTCGCACCGTGTTGACCTTACTCCGGAATTCTTAGACTGGCTTTACAAAAAAGGAATTGACTATTCAGTGGAGTAACCACCTTTCCATGATTTGCATATCTTCAGGATACGTAATCTTGGTGTTTTTTTCTTCTCCTTTTACAATATAAATCTTCTCTCTGTACAAATAACGTCTGACTACGCCACAATCGTCTGTTGCAGAAAAACCCCGGTCGTCCATAGCGTAACCGTATGCTTTTTGTATCACTTCTATTCTAAAGGCCTGAGGGGTCTGAGCTCTTTGGAACAAACTCCTGTCCGGGACCCGAACAATATGATCGCCGCCCGGTCCGGTAAAAAACAACGTATCGGTAACGGGCACAGCTACGCCTACAGCACGGTATTTATTTAGTGCTTCCAGCACATGGGTTATAATCTGCCGGCTGACCAACGGTCTGGCAGCATCATGCAAAATCAGGTTATCATCCGGCCGGTTGGAAAAAGCCTGCACCGCAGCATATGATGATTGGTGGCGCTGTTCTCCGCCTGTGATAATTTTAGTTACCTTTTTCCAATCATTTTTATCTATAATCTCTTGTACTCTGGATACCTCCTCACGGGCCGCAACAATAGCCACCTGGTCAATTCCGGGGTGTGAATCAAAAGCATCAACCGCCCACTCCAAAACAAGTTTTCCCTGCAAAGGAAGAAATTGTTTAGGCACGTCGGCATCTGTCCGGGTTCCTTTTCCGGCTGCCATGATTACTGCTATGTTGGCCCTTTTGCTCATTTATATATTCTTACAAAAGGCCCCAGGTCATCTCCAAAATCAATGGTAAATTTTTGGGCCCTTCCTAACGCATTGTCCACATCAAAGGTAATATCAAACGATTCGTCCCGGGCATCGAAACGGAATGTGTTGCCGTTTTTATGTACCAATTGGGCAATTACGTCGTTGATGGCTAAATATAAGAAATTATTTTGTTCGTACACACGTACTTCTCCAAATATATCCTTGAAATAAAGGCCGGCATACACCTTGTTTTCAAATGGTTTAACAAATTCTTCTTCAACCTTTGGTTTACGTTCAGGCGAGGGCTGCATATACTCATCGTAAAGCTCAGTAATCCAGTCTGATTCAACCCCCCTGTACAAATCAATGATTTGCCTTGCTATAGCAGTTTGCGGAGATGCAGTTGTCCCTTGGTTCATGAGAACGCTTACACCCAGGTTCAGTTCCGGTACCAATACTACCCATGCCGTATAACCTCCTGCCAGGCCTGTGTGGTTGATTAATTTCCCTTGCACTCCCTGTTCAATACGCCACCCTTGTGCATAAAGTATCACGCGCTTGTTGTCCCAGGAACAAATGGTTCCCGGACTGAAAATAGTCTGTACTGTGCGAGATGAAAGGATTTGCTTGTCCTTGTACGTGCCATTACCCAGCCACATTTTCATCCACTGCCCCATGTCGTGTGCATTGGACATAACAAACGCTGCCGGCGAAACGGCCTGCAGCCAGGCATAAGCATCGTCCCTGTCGTCCCGCGGAGTAAGCTGCAATCCGTTGTCTGTTTTACGCAAGCGGTATCCGTATGCAAAATTCTCTGCCGTAAAATAGGAGTCTTTACCGGTACGCGTATGGTTCATTTCCAACGGTTTAAAAATATACTCTTCCAAGGCTTCTTCCCAGGTGAGTCCGGTATATTTTTCCACTATACGGGCTGCTACAGTATATAACGCGTTGCAATAAGCATACGTTTCTCTAAAACCATAAGTAGGTCTGACCAGGCTAAACATACGGTACAAATCGTCTCTGCCATAACCCAAAGCCGGTATAACATCCAGTGCTTGTGCCTGAAAACCGGTTTTGTGGTTCATGATGTCTTTAACCAGGTAATTTTCTGTTACCCATGGATCGTACAACCGAAAATCGGGCAGGTGATCTATTACCCGGTCTGTCCATTTTACGTACCCCTGATCTACCATAATACCCATTAGAGCTGCTGTAAAGGCTTTACTGGTAGAAGCATTAACAAACAACGTGTACTTGTTGGCAGCCGGAGCTTTCTTTTCAGCTCTCAAATGACCTATACCTTCAGCAAATACAGTTTCTCCGTCTTTAACAACTGTTACGGCCATAGCCGGGACGTTCCAGAGTTTTTGAACCCTGAGGGCAATGTCTTCAATGTCTTTTTCATAGGTGACAGGAACTTGTTGTGCATACAATGCCACATGGCACATTACGCAACCAAGTACCATCACCAGGAATCTTACTGGTTTCATGGTTTTATTATTTATTTTTTACGTTTGGTAGTTGCTTTTTGAGCTTCTTTTGCACTCTTTTTACTTCCAGCCTTCCATAAGTCAAATACAATAGGTGTGGCAAGTAACACCGATGTAAAGGGACAAATGGCAACTCCAATAGCCAGGGCAACGGCAAATCCGCGAATTACCTCCCCGCCAAAAATGGCAATGGCCAGCAACACCACAAGTGTGGTGGTTGATGTATTCACCGTACGCGACAAAGTAGAGTTGAGCGCCTCGTTAACATTCTCCTGCACATCCCGTTTGGGATACAATGTTCTGTACTCACGTAACCTGTCAAAGATCACAACCGTGTCGTTCAGGGAATACCCAATGATGGTCAGTACCGCTGCAATAAACTGCTGGTCCACGTCAAGCGTAAAGGGCAGTATCCCTGTGAATATAGAGAAGAAGGAGAGAACAAATATAGTGTTGAATATTAGGGATATGAGTCCTCCTATACCCCAGGACCAATTGCGGAAACGTGCAGCAATGTAGGCAAATATGGCAAGGAACGAGAGCAGGATAGCTATGGTGGCATCTCGTTTTATATCACTGGCCACGGTGGGTCCCACTTTTTCCGAACTGATAATTCCATTAGGGTTATCTATAGTAGAAAGGAACTCCGGTAAAGACATATCGTTTGCATAGAAATCCACCAGGGCCAGGTAGAGCATTTCGTCCACTTCTGCATCTGCCGCTGAGCCTTCATCTTCAATCTTGTATTTTGTAGTTACACGCATCTGGCTGCCTCCGCCAAACTCTTTCACCTCCACCCCTCCCTGGAAAGCTTCCGTAACTTTTTCACGCACTGCCTCTGCCGAAACTTCCTGGTCAAACCGTATCACGTACGTCCTGCCTCCTGTAAAGTCCACTCCGTAAGTAAAACCTTTAATAAAGATAAAACCCAGCCCTACAACCATAATGGCTACAGCCGTGATGTAATATTTATTACGGTTTTCTACAATTTTGATCTTTGTGTTTTGCAGAAAACTCCGTGTAAACTTGTTATCAAATGTGATATTCTTTCCTCTTGACAGGCGGCTGTCTATGAGCAACCTGGTAATAAATATAGAAGTCAGGAGGGAAGTAATCAGACCAATTACCAACGTAGTGGCAAATCCTTGTACCGGTCCGGAACCAAATATCATAAGAATAATACCGGTAATGAGCGTGGTAAAGTTCCCGTCCAGAATAGCCGAATACGCATTCTTGTATCCGTCTGCCACAGCCAGGCGCAACGCCTTGCCAGCCCGCAGCTCTTCTTTGATCCGTTCGTTTATAATCACGTTGGCATCAACCGCCATACCCAATGTTAACACAATCCCCGCAATACCCGGCAACGTAAGCACGGCCCCAAAAGACACGAGTGCACCGAAGAGGAACAGCAAGTTACAGAGCAAAGCTATAGATGCAAAAACTCCGGCCCTGTTGTAGAACAGAATCATATAAACCAACACCAGCAAAAAGGCTATGGCAAAAGATATCAGCCCCAAACTAATGGAGCGTGTTCCCAGCGACGGCCCTACAATACTTTCTTGCACAATACTGGTGGGAGCGGGAAGTTTCCCCGATTTTAACACGTTGGCCAGGTCATCTGCCTCTTCCGAAGTAAAGTCTCCGCTTATCTGAGAGCGACCTCCGGTGATTTCTGTATGTACACGCGGATAAGAATATACCATGTCGTCCAGCACAATAGCAATGGCCTTGCCAATGTTGTCTGCCGTCATACGTGCCCAGGTACGGGCCCCTTCTGCATTCATTCCCATATCTACCACGGGAGTACCACCGCGGGTCTGGTCAAATTGTTTGCGGGCATCGGTTACCACCCCGCCGTCCAGCGGAGCCCTGCCATCGCGCGTATTTACTTTTATGGCTATCAACTCGTAGTAAACATCGCTTACCTTATCGGCTTTAACCGACCACAACATACGTGCATCTGCCGGCAACACAGCCTGAACCTGAGGCAATTCCAACCATGTATTAATCATGGCCGTATCACGGTAATGCGCACGTCCAACACAGGGACCGGGGGCCAACTGTCCGTTGTACACACTGGGATTCAGTAAATTAAAGAGTGGATTTTGTTTGGCCCACACAACCATATCGTCAGATAAAGAATCTTCTTTGGCCAATTGCGCCAGCAAGTCGTCTGCCTCGTCTTCACCCTCTGCTGTTTCTGCGGGAGCAACTTCCAAATCACCCAGGTATTCACGCAATACCTGATTGGCTTCCTGCAAGGCGGGGAAAACCTCGGAATTCTCATACGTTTCCCAAAACTCCAAAGAGGCGGTTCCCTGAAGCAGTTTCCTTACACGTTCCGGTTCTTTAATACCGGGCAGTTCAACTAAAATCCTGCCGGTCGTTCCCAGACGCTGGATGTTGGGCTGGGTCACACCAAAACGGTCAATACGGTTCCGCAGGACGTTGAACGAGTTTGCCATGGCAGACTCGGCCTCGCTCCGGATAATCCGGACCACTTCATCGTTAGAGGTTTCCGGCTTAATCCGTTCGCGCATATCGTACGTTCCAAAAATTTTGGACAGACGTTCACCCGGAGCCACCTCGTTCCAGGATTCAACAAACAAAGAAAGATAGTCGGACCTGGATCCTTCTGCCACTTTTTGGTTTGTTCTTTCAAGGGCTTTATTAAATTCAGGGTCCAGGCTGTAATCGGACAAGGCGCGGATAAGGCTTTCCAGCTTTACTTCCATCATCACGTTCATTCCACCCTTCAAGTCAAGCCCCAGATTGATTTCTCTCTCTTTTATCTCTTTGTATGTGAACCACATGAACACCTTTTCAGGTGTTATGGAATCAATGTAGTAACTTTGTTTTGCATTTCTGAGCGAATCCAGGAAAAAAGCCTGATCCAATTCGTCAATATTTTTGTATTCCGGAGTGTCTTGAATTGCAATAGCCGCTTTTTCTGCATAACTTGTTGCTTTGCTCTCTTGTATCCTTGTAGCTGCAGTAAAAGACAACTGATAAATACAGGCCAGAGAAATAAGTATTACCACCAGCCGAATGGCTCCTTTGCTTTGCATAGTCTAAATATTATTAATTTATATAAGTCAGGTAAAATAGGGAACAAATGTAATGTTTTTTCCCTAAATAATTAACTTTGTAGTTCGTATTTCTACCAAATATGATCAGGAGGCATTATATAATAGCAGGTTTAACAGTTGCTTTATGCACAGCAGCCTCTGTTCTTTACGCCCAGACGCAGTCCGCCGAGGACCTGCTTAAGGAAGGAGAACGGCTGCATCTTCAGTACGAGTTTGAACGTGCCATTGAGGCTTTTTCACGGGTTATTGGAGCATCCGATGACTCTTTGCTCATAAGCCGGGCAGAGCAGCACAAAGTCTATTGTGAAAACGGACTCATTATGAGCAACTATGTAGTGCGCCCGCACGTGTTGGGACAAGCTGTTGTTCCTGCACGGGATTTCCCGCTGTATTACGATCTGGCTCCTTCGGGCTGTTGGGTTTATCCGCCGGACGAACTCCTGAAACATGTAAACGACAACGGAGAAAAGAAATTTCCCTTGTTTTACCGGGATAACCTGCACCGTATGGTTTTTACTGCCCGTGACACTTTATCCGGTACCGGCTGGGATATCTATATGACTGAACGCACTTCAGACACGGCTGTTACCTGGACACCTCCGGTACGGCTGGGATCAGACATCAATACGCCGGGTAATGAAATGTACCCCGTATTAAGTGCAGACGGCAACACCCTGTATTTTTGCTCGGACGGACTCCCCGGCCTGGGGGGATTCAACCTGTTTGTAAGCTACCGCGATGAAAACAACCAAACATGGAGCGTTCCGGAAAATATGGGAATTCCTTTTTCATCTTCTTCGAACGACATGTTGTATATGTTATCGGATGACCTCCGGTATTTCTATTTTGTTTCCGACAGAAATGCCCCCGCAGATTCATTGATTCTGTATAAAATTGAACACGAGGTCAGTCCTGTCAAAATACGCCCCTCCTCGGTGCAGGAACTTAGAGAAATTGCAGCCCTTGCCCCGCAGAGCAACTACCTCGGCACAAATACCGGAACGTCGGACCGTGCAGCAGGCAGCCACGCAACGGATAACCGCGCAACAGGCAGCCGCGTGGCAGATTCAACCAACAACCGCACAGCCGTTTCCGACTCCGTCTTGCAGAAAACACGGGAAGCTACCCGGCATTACGCAGAATTGAATAAGACCATAAGAGGCCTGGCCGGGCTGGTACAAAAACATGAACAAAAACTGGACAGCCTGCGCGCAATGTATACCTCTCTTTCCCGGGAAGAGGACAAATCCGTTTTTGCAAGCCACATACGAGATGAAGAGTTTGGGCTTATGGAATTACAGCAATCCCTGCGCGATACCCAAAAAGCGGCTCAGGCCATTGAAGATATGTTCCTTTGGCACGGAGTATTGGCCGTACCGGAAACTCAAGCCTTTGCCAGCGAAAAAACCGGTGGTACAACTAGTGCGCAGGCGAATACCTTATCCGGTACCGCACAGGCAAAAACAGCCCTGTTTTCTCCTGTTAAGCAAGATGCAGGAACCCTGGATGGTCATGTTTTTCTGGCACCCGCTCCCATTGTACCACCAGTAGACCTTTCATTCCGTATTGAAAAACAAGCCGTGATTGTTCCCTGGGAAAACGAACCCGCAGGTCTGTATTACAGAATCCAATTATTTACAGTTTCACGAAAAGTAACTCTTAGCCAGCTCAAAGGCATAAGCCCTGTGTTTGAAGTACGAGTAGGAAACAAATATGTATATTATGCAGGCCAGTTCCAGACCTACAACCAGGCATCCCGGGCCTTAGCAACTGTTAGAAAACAAGGGGTTTCCGGTGCTCTGGTTGTAGCCTTTTTTGAAAGAAAATCCATTTCTGTGCAGGAAGGGCGCCAAAGAGAAGCACAAAAGAAAACGGCTCCGGAAAACACCGGTATATACCAGGTGTATCTGGGAACAGGAGAAATAGCGACTGAACTTTTAGCTGCGGTAAATGAGCTCACAAATAAAGACATCATTCGGGTGGCAAAGGGCGATGCAGCGGAGCATTTTATAGGTCCTTTCAGTTCACGCGCGCAAGCGGAAGAGCTGGCAAAAGCCCTGAAAGAAAAAGGTTTTATCTTTGTGCGTATCCAAGAAGTAACCCCTTAAACCATTTTATGTAATTCATTAAATAGTAGAGATATGGGATTGGTAATTACACTTATTTTATTAGGCCTCCTGTTGCTCTTTGCAGAATTGACCGTCATACCGGGTTTTGGCATTGCGGGTATTCTGGGGCTGGCCGGTTTTGCAGGCGGCATTGTGCTGGCTTTCATGAAATTTGGAACAACCATTGGATTTATTGTATTGTTTGGAACACTCGTACTTTGCGGTATCCTGTTGTTTTTCACGCTTCGTTCCAAAACGTGGCGGAAAATTACCCTCAAAGAAAATATAGAAGAAAAAGCCTTATCCAGCCCGGAAGAACAAGGTATCTCGGTGGGGATGGAAGGTATCAGCCTTACACGTCTGAATCCGGCAGGTAACGGCCGTTTTGGGAACACAACGGTAGAGGTTCGTTCTTCCGAAGGTCTCATCCAGGCCAAAACCCCTATTAAGGTCGTATATATTGAAGGATTGAGTATATTTGTAGTTCCCCTGGAAATAGAAAACAATTAAAAAAAGAAGATATGATAGGAGCAACGTTAATTTGGATTGCCATTGGAATCATTGGCTTATTCATTCTTTTGTGGTTTTTCCCTGTTAATCTGTGGTTTCAGGCCCTGATATCCGGCGTAAGAATCAACCTCATTCAATTGGTGCTTATGCGGTGGAGGAAAGTCCCTCCCGGCACCATTGTCATGGCCATGGTTACCGGCACAAAAGCCGGGCTCACCCTGGACGTTAACGCCCTGGAAGCCCACTACCTGGCGAAAGGAAACGTAACCAAGGTGGTAAACGCCCTGATCTCGGCAGATAAAGCCAACATTCCGCTCGATTTTAAAATGGCAGCCGCCATTGATTTGGCAGGCCGCGACGTATTCGAGGCTGTCCAGATGTCTGTTAACCCCAAGGTAATCAATACTCCCCCTGTTTCTGCCGTGGCAAAAGACGGTATCCAGCTCATTGCCAAAGCCCGCGTAACCGTAAGGGCCAACATCAAGCAATTGGTTGGAGGTGCCGGCGAGGAAACCGTTCTGGCCCGTGTGGGCGAAGGCATTGTATCCAGCATTGGATCGTCCGCTTCGCACAAAACGGTGCTGGAAAATCCCGATTACATCTCCAAGGTAGTACTGGAAAAAGGACTGGACTCCGGAACAGCCTTTGAAATCCTTTCCATTGATATTGCCGACATTGACGTGGGTAAGAACATTGGAGCCGTTTTGCAAATGGACCAGGCCAACGCAGACAAAAACATCGCCCAGGCACGCGCCGAAGAGCGCCGCGCCATGGCCGTAGCTCTGGAACAGGAGAAAAAAGCCGAGGCACAGGAAGCCCGGGCCAAGGTCATCCTGGCCGAGGCACAAATCCCCCTGGCTATGGCAGAAGCCTTCCGCTCCGGCAATTTAGGCATCATGGATTACTACCGCATGAAGAACATCCAGGCCGATACCGACATGCGGGAACAGATTGCAAAATAAAATATATTCACTACCTTTGCTTCCCCTAAAAAAGGAAACAAAAGTTGGTCCGGTGAGGTGGGTGAGTGGCTGAAACCACCAGTTTGCTAAACTGACGTACTCGCAAGGGTACCGAGGGTTCGAATCCCTCCCTCACCGCCACACAAAAGGCTGCCTGTATTTGGTAGCCTTTTGTTTTTGTAATCCGGCCATCTGCCCGCCGGTTTTTCATTTCACCCGCTGCTCCTTCCGTGAAGACGCGTTCCCCTTCCTTCCCTTCCTTTTCCTTCCTTCCCCTTCCTTTTCCTTTCCCTTCCTTTCCTTTCCCTTCCCTCCCTTCCTTCCCTTCCTTTCCCTTCCTTTCCCTTCCTTCCCGAGACGGCAAACCTCTTACACGAAGGGTGGTGACAGCATTTGGAGTAGCCCGACGGCACTCACAACCCATAACCAAGTGAAGCGATCGGCTATATCGGCCCGGAAAATCCTCCCCACCTTACGGCGGGTCCCCTCCCTTTTCGGGAGCCAATGTTTTCCTTAGCCGATACAGACCGTTCGCTAACATATTTCGTTGCTCTTCTATCGGTACATCCCGTTGCTCCCTCGCGGCATACTTTGTTGCTGCTCCGCCGGCACATTCTGGTGCTGCTCCGCTGTTTTCATGAAGGGTAGTAAGTAGCAATTATGTTAACAAGGCATGAATGTACTGACTGACAGAAGGTTACGACACCTCGCCCTTTCGTGACACTTACTACCCTTCGACAAAAAGGCCGTTTCCCCGCTGTTTCCATGAAGGGTAGTAAGTAGCAATTATGTTAACAAGGCATTAATGTACAGACTGACAGAAGGTTACGACACCTCGCCCTTTCGTGACACTTACTACCCTTCGACAAAAAGGCCGTTTCCCCGCTGTTCCTATGAAGGGTAGTAAGTACCGACTTTGAACAATTAGCGCTAACATGCAGATATTTAATTGGTTACGATGAAGGGGTTTTGAGAACACTTACTACCCTTAGCCGCGATGAAGCTTCGCCTGTATCAAATACTGCTGGACATATCTTCTGCTGAAATAGCTAAACAGCGTTGAATTTGTCCGGTGGTGGCTCTCTTTTGCATAAGTTGTTTTGCCAAAGACATTTTTTCGCTTCTGGTCAGTGTGACGTAAGATGCGCCTCTCTTATTTTTTGAGAGCCATGCATCTATATATAAGCATATTTGGATGTCGTTAACTTTCTTAACCCTGCTGTTATATCTCTCTTTATCAATCAGTTCTTTTGCTTTCTCCCCCATCCAGGATTCTATGTTAAGGGTAGCCCATTCCTTGGCTGAAGTTTTATTCATAAAATAAGAGAAATTCCTTGCGGTACCGTAATAATGCTCTACCATAGCTGATTGTAGAATGTGCTCTTGTATCAGTAACCCACTATTATCCAAGGTAAATCCGGGAGGTAATTTGGTAGCCCAAGGAAGATGCTCTCGTTGTTCTTTCCATGTGAGCACAGGGTTGTATTTGAATTCAAGACCAAAGTCTTTCATAAAGTAATATTTGGCTGAACTATACGGATAACCACTGGGATAATGTGCTATGTTATGATGAACTCCGTTTCTTAGTACATATGTAATGCCGTCTAAAATATGGTCTGCCGTAGTTAATTCTACGGAATGAAAGCTGATATAACCCAAAGGCCCTTGGCGACCATATTTATGGTTAAACCATTTTGTATACCCATTTCGTATTGACCCAATATACACATCGGGATTAGCTGTTTCGGCAATAATATGAAAATGATTGGACATAAACGCATACGCCAACAAATGTGTATCGTGGCGATAAGCCGACAAGCATGCCTTGTTGATCCCTTGGATATAATCTTCCGGAACCCGAAACATGATTTCCGGAGCACTTGCACAAAGATGGTAAAGCTTTTTTTTCATCAGATCTTCCCTACTATTCAACCATTAGACGGTATAAAGATATACATTCTACATTACCTCTGCAAGGAAAATGAAGGGTAGTGAGTGAAAATTTTTGCGCCTTTGGCTTAATGTGTTGCGTAACAAACTCTTACACCACTACGACATATTGTGCCAACTCACTACCCTTAACCAAAAAGGCCGTTTCCCCGCTGTTTTCATGAAGGGTAGTAAGTAGCAGTTTTGAACAAGGTGTGCTAACGCACAAGTATCTAACTTGTTGCAGCGGTCAGAGGTTCGGGAGCACTCACTACCCTTCAGGCGACCGACCTACTCGCAAAGGTCACAGAGGGCTCGAATCACTCCCTCACCGCCACAAAAAAGGCTGCCGAATATGAGCAGCCTTTTGTTTTTGTGACCAGGCCATCCGCCTGGCGGTTGTTTGTCATCCCTCCGGAAGCCAATATTTCCTAATCCTTATCCTTGATACAACGGACAGAAAACCCAGCTGTAGCATAGGTGCCGGTGGACAGCCTTTCCACCGAGCTGTACCAGTAGTGTATCCTCCGACTGTAAGCGTAATCTTGTTCTCTCTCTGTGCAGGTCCACCAGTAGCCATATTCCCGATTCTGTTCGGGAAAATAGCCTGTGATACCGTTTCCCGGAAGAGCAGAGAAGCCGGATTTATTTCTGTATCCCGGGTAAAGGGTATTACCTACTTCTCCTAGCGTTCCGTTATCATATTTCCAACCATAGTCAGTTGCCAGTGATTTAGCAATTTTTTCTCTTGGACCATGATAACTACTACTATCATACCCTATAGAACCATCGTAGTTGTACCCGTGATTGGCCAAGTATGCCTCCATTTGCGTCCACTCTGCATCGCTGGGCAGATGCCAACCTGTGGGGCAGACTCCCTGTACGCCGCTGGGATTACTAGCGCTACTTGCTTCTCCTGCCATCATTGCACACCAATTGTAAAGAGCACCGTACGTTTTGTAATTGTCTGTATTTTTTGCAATACCAACAACTGTATACGTGTTACCAATAACAAAATAATAAGGAATTATAAGACTAAATCCCGGGGATGTGACAGCCGGCAGATAAGCCAGGTTCTCTTGCATCCACGTTTGGCTTCCAATGGTAACAGTATTATATAGATTCCCGTCACGAAAATCAGCTAGTTTTCCCGGAGCAACGGTCATTTCAGCCGACGTGGCAAAAGTAAGAGCAGAACCATCGTACGTTGCGTTCAGGTAATACGTTTTCCCTACTGTAGCCGTCCTTGCGGGTTTTGTACCTGGAGTAGCAATAGGTGCACCGTCACTCACTATTTCCAAGCCAAGAGCCGGCCAGGCTGCTCCCGTAGCTCCTCCTTTTTCCATGGGAACCCAGGCCCAAAATTCCAGAATGCCCTGGGGAACAACGTTAGAAGACGAGACAGGCCGGAAAGTAAGGCGAGTGGGTTGTGAGCCGGAGAATGTACCGGTGGTTACGTCGTATGTTTCAGTACCGGAGTTACTGTACGCAGGAATAGTAGAAGAAGCTGTTAAACGAGCCTGCGTAACCTTATCCAATGTGTTAGTTCCTATATTCTTAACCTGGATGTTAAAAAGAGCGCCTATGTGTTTGAATCCAATATTAAGGTCAGAGATGTCCTTGCTAATGCCTGTTTGTGAAAAAACAAGAACCATTGCCTTGTTCTTCTCAATCTCTTTCAGGCTACTGGATGTTGACTGCACAACAGTAGGCAATTTGACAAGTTAAGGATCTGTTGCATCAAGTCCACCACCACCATATACTCCGTACAGATCAAACGTCTCGTATGTACCACCTGGCAGCGTAAGAGGAAAAGTGGCTTTCTTGTTGTTCGTCCCGTCAACAGTTACCGGAACCCCCCTATACGCAGTTTTTTCCCCGCCGTGCACCACAAGCAAGTCAATTTTATCTCCTTCCTGCCAGGCAATCCTGACCGTAAGACCATCCTGTTCATGCGAAATTCGGGTCTGCGGAGTATCCTCCGGCATACCTACAGTCACTTGTATGGTTTTTCCCGAGGCGGCGTCTCCGCCATTGACGGTGTGTATACTATCAAAAACACATCCTGTAAACAACAGCAAAAGAGTTAAAAAAGCAATAAAACTGAAAATGTGTTTTGTTATGTTATGCAAATACTTGGTTGTCTTCCCGGGAAAATACGCTACTTCCTGCAGCTCTTCCGTTATTATGTTTCTTCTATTCATAAATTTCTGTGTGTTGAAAAACTCAATTATGGTCTTTGCTCATTGGAACTGTGAGAGCAAAATATCCCATGCCTTTGGGAAAAGGACGGCAAATATACAAAAATTTTATATATCTCTATATCTCCGACAGATACGGCCGATATTGGGCACGTTCCACGAAGTTCCAAGTGCGACGCACTCAGGTTTATGCCATATTGGCATATTTCCCTTTGCAAATGTGCCACGACAAGCTGCAAATACAACCCAACAGGCTGCAAATACAACCCGTCAAGCCGTAATTACAACCCGAGGAGCAGTAAATACATTGCGGCAGACTATTTGTTATCTATGGCGTTACGTTGTAACGTAACGTTGCGTTACAGTAAATTGTTACTTATGAAAAAAGAAGATACTCCTGCAACCAAAGATTGGTTGAAAAATAAAAAAGATTTCCCCCAGTTTGACGTACGACCCATAAAAGGAAACTTCCTGCCGGCCATAGTCAAAAAAGCCAAAGACGTTCCAATAAAAGGAGGGATTACCATTATTCAAAACTTTGAGCCCATTCCACTCTACGAAACCATGAAAAATCTGGGCTTTACCCACTACACAGAGAAAATAGAGGACGGCTTGTACCATGCCTATTTCTATAGAAATGAAATAAAAGAAGACGACCAGCAAGAGCTTCCCCTGAAACCCACTGTAATGCCCCGGTATGCAGACATTGACCCGGCTATTGCCGAGTTGACCGTTAATTTCTGGAACCACACCTGGAACAAAGACAATCCGGCCATAGGAATTGAGCAAAAACTTCTGCTATCCTTAGCCAATGCCGTAGGTGCCGGACGTATTAAGCAAGCCACGCGGGAGCTTATAAAAGCATACCACCTGGGAGTCACCACAGAAGAATTTGACGAGCTCTTTGCTTTGTTTGTCTGGAACCAGGGAATTGGTCATTTCTCATCAGAAATAGCCGGATCACCTTTATTTAAGGCCTACCTGCTGATTAAAGACCTGGAAAAAAAGAATAAAAGCCGAAGCGAAATATCGACCGCCCTTTCTGAAAAATTCAGCGAAAAGAATCCGGAAACAGGCTTCAACAACTGAAATGTATAACACCCTAAAAGAAAAGCACTATGAAAGCAATACTACTTACAATAACCTGGCTACTAGCTGGAACAGCGACCCCCGCAATGTCAACCGAAGGCCAGACAAAATCATCTGACGCCCTGTCAATATCGGCCGAGACTCAGGCAATATCGCCCGAGACTCAGTCAATATCGGCCGAGACTCAGTCAATATCGGCCGAGGCCCGGTTAGTGTCGCCCGACTCCCCGGCCGACCTTTTCGTTTTCAAGGCCCTTCCTTATGCGTACGATGCTCTGGAACCGTACATAGATGCCCAAACCATGGAAATCCATTACGACCGGCACCACCGCGCCTATTACAACAATTTTATAGCTGCCCTTAAAAGCCTCAACACAGATGCAACAGCAGACAGCCGCAGTCACAACAGAGCAGACGTAGCTCTTCAGGAAATATTTGCTAACATAAGCCGGTATCCGGTGGCCGTGCGCAATAACGCCGGCGGGTATTACAACCACCAACTGTTTTGGGAAAATATGGCACCCACTACAAGCAAAAAGTCAGAAAACATAAGCAGTAAACCTACAGGTAAACTTGCAGAAGCCATTGATAATGCGTTTGGTTCCTTAAGTAATTTAAAGAAAGAATTTGCACAAGCCGGAGCCACACGCTTTGGCAGCGGCTGGGCCTGGCTAAGTATTGATAATGAGGGTAATTTGTTTGTCAGTTCTACCCCTAACCAGGACAACCCCCTGATGGATGTTGTAGAAAAACAGGGCATTCCCCTGCTGGCCATGGATGTGTGGGAACATGCTTACTACCTGAAGTACCAAAACAAGCGGGCAGATTACATAGAAGCGTTCTGGAACGTCATCTGTTGGGAAGAAGTAGGAAGGCGCTACGAAAAAGCCCTCAGCGATCTGAACAGCTCAAGATAAGACCTGCAGAGCTCATAACAAGACCTGCAGAGCTCATAACAAGACCTGCAGAGCTCATAACAAGACCTGCAGAGCTCACAACAAGACCTGTAGAATTCACAACAAGTCATGAACAATTCAAAATAATCCGTATCTTCGCAGCCCAAACCAAAAGGGTTTGGAGCGTATCGGGGTGTAGCGCAGTTGGTAGCGTACCTGCTTTGGGAGCAGGTGGTCGTCCGTTCGAGCCGGGCCACCCCGACCATGCCAAACAGAAAAAGACGCAGACGTATGTCGGGTCTTCCGCCCATGGAAGGATACCGGCCTTACGGAGTTCCCGGCAGCAGCAGGGAGTCTGTTATCCTGCTTTTTGAAGAATACGAGGCTATTCGCCTGGCTGATTACGAAAACCTTACTCAGGAAGAGGCGGCAAAACGCATGAATATTTCCCGCCCTACATTTACACGCCTGTACGACAAAGCCCGCAAAACCGTTGCCCAAGCCTTTGTAGAAAGCAAAGCCATTGAAATTCGCGGAGGCCACTACTCCCTGGAAGAGCACTGGTACCGTTGCCGCAACTGCCATCGGATTCATGCATCAAGATACCCGACAGACCATTGCTTAAGTTGTAATTCAGACGACATTTTTGTAACCGGACCGGAAGAACAAAACCCGCAGGAACAAAACCCGCCGGAGGACTAAAACAAGGACCTTATTTCTTTTTTCTTTCTTGGAAAAAAACCAGAAAAGCCATCCCCAGTACACTTCCCATAACATCTGCTGCCAGATCGCCAATATCTCCCGTTCTGTACGGAAGGTAATATTGAATGACTTCTGTAAGTATCCCAAACAGTAATCCCGACCACAAAACAAGTACTTTTGTAAAGACCCTGCGTGGTTTTATAGCCGCCCAAGCAAGCGGAATGATGGGAAGAAAAAGCAGGGTGTGCATTACCTTATCGGGCTCTACCTTAAAGTACGCAGCCAATTGCGCTAAAAAGCCCAGTTTTTTCAACTGTGGCAAAGCATCACCGGTAGCAAATAACAAGTAGGCGCTTACTCCCAGATAGCCTGCAAACAAAAGCACAAATACCAGTTTGCTATGGTTTTTCTTTTGCCGTTTTCTTTTCATAGATATTTTTGCAGCCAATATTTGCTGTTTAGTTTTTCATCCAATAATTGTGGAAGCTTCTCTACAAGCACCCTTTCTTGCAACATGGTATCTCTGTCTCTTAGGGTAATTGTATTGTCTTCTTTAGTTTGGTGGTCCACCGTAATGCAGAAAGGCGTTCCAATGGCATCCATCCTGCGGTACCGTTTCCCAATGCTGTCTTTTTCGTCGTACAGGCAATAATAGTCTAAACGTAACTTGCCGAGTATTTCCTGTGCAATTTCCGGCAATCCATCCTTTTTTACCAGCGGGAAAACCGCCAGTTTGACTGGCGCTATAAATGGTGGAAACTTCATAACTACGCGTTCTTCGCCGTCTTCCAATTTCTCTTCTTTGTAAGAAGCAGAAAGCACAGCCAGGAACATTCTGTCCAGACCAATAGACGTTTCCACAACATAGGGGACATAGCTTTCATTTGTTTCCGGATCAAAGTACCGCAATTTACGTCCGGAGTATGTTTCGTGGCGGGTAAGGTCGTAGTTGGTACGGGAGTGAATTCCTTCAAGCTCTTTGAATCCAAACGGGAACAGAAACTCTATATCACACGCGGCATTGGCATAGTGGGCCAATTTTTCATGGTCTTTAAAACGGAAATTTTCGTCTCCCAGGCCCAGCGAATGGTGCCAACGCATACGTAAATCCTTCCAGTATGCGTACCATGTCATTTCTTCTCCCGGCTTAACAAAATACTGCATCTCCATCTGCTCAAATTCGCGCATCCGGAAAATAAACTGACGGGCAACTATCTCGTTTCTAAATGCTTTCCCTATTTGTGCAATACCAAAAGGCACCTTCATACGACCGCTTTTCTGTACATTTAAATAATTCACAAAAATTCCCTGCGCCGTTTCCGGCCTCAGGTAAATTTGCGATGCGCCCTCATGTGTACTACCCATTTGCGTACTGAACATAAGGTTAAATTGCCGTACTTCTGTCCAATTCCGTGTCCCGGAAACGGGGCATGCTATTTCACAGTCCAGGATCAATTGCCGTAATTCCTCCAGGTTGTCTTCATTCAGCGCTTTAACCATCCTTCCCTTCACCTGATCAATCTTAGCCTGCTCCCGTAACACGTTAGGGTTCGTAGCCCTGAATTGGTCTTGATCAAAGCTGTCACCAAAACGTTTTTTACCCTTATTTACCTCTTTTTCAATACGGTCTTCCAATTTTGCTATGTACTCTTCCAGCAACACGTCAGCCCTGTACCTCTTTTTTGAATCTTTGTTGTCAATAAGCGGGTCGTTGAAAGCCGAGACGTGTCCACTCGCCTCCCATATCCTGGGATGCATGAAAATGGCCGAGTCCAGGCCCACAATGTTGTCGTGCATCCGCACCATGGCATCCCACCAGTAATTTTTTATGTTGTTTTTCAACTCAACCCCATTCTGCCCGTAATCGTATACGGCACTCAGCCCGTCGTACACTTCGCTGGACTGGAAAATAAAACCATACTCTTTGGCGTGGGCAATAATGTTTTTAAATAAATCTTCCTGCATCTTCTCGTGTTAGTAAAAATCTCGTAAATATATGTCTTTTGGGAGTATTTCCTGTAACAAATCCATGGCAAATGGTCTTTCCTTTAGCCTTGGATGGGGAATTGTCAGCTGTTTTGAATTGTATTGTATAAAATCATACAACAAAATATCAATGTCTATCAACCTGGAACTGTACGTCCTCCCACCGTCTTCGTAGTGTGAGTTTTCCCAAGGTCTTTCCCTGCCCAGTTTTTTCTCTATTTCCAGGCACTCCGTCAACAACGCCTCCGGTTCCAGAGCAGTTTGCAAACATACTGCCTGGTTAAGAAAAGTCGGAACTTCTTCTTCAAAACCCCAAGGCTCCGTCTCTTTCCTGACAGAAACAGCAAGAACCGCTCCAAGGCGCCCCAATGCTTCCAAAGCCTGTTGCAACAACTTTTCTCTGTTGCCCATATTGCTTCCCAACAAAAGGTAGGCTGTATGCATAGTTCCGCTATTTTAATACATCCCGTACAATCCGGAATCCAACAAAGCCTCGTCACTCATCAGAGAGGGCTCCCAAGGTGGCTCAAAAGTCAAATCTATACTTACTTTAGATACTCCGGGTACCTGGCTTACTGCTATTTGTGCATCTTCAATCATTTCGTCTGCCAAAGGACAATGAGGGGAAGTCAGCGTCATGGTAACAGTTACAAAGCTCCCCCCTTCCGTTTTTTCCTTGATGTTTATGTTATAAACAAGCCCCAGGTCAACGATGTTAATACCCAGCTCGGCATCAAAAACTTGCTTTAAGGCTAATTTAATTTTTTCTTCCAATTCCATGTTATTCTGCTTTTTGTGTATTGGCTACCGTAGCATATAGTTGAATTTGGCGGATCATAGCCAGCAAACCGTTCGCGCGTGTTGGCGACAAGTGTTCTTTTAAACCTACCTGTTCAATAAAGCCCATGTCCGCAGCCAGTATTTCTGCAGGCGTATGCCCGGAAAAGACACTTACCAACAGCGACACAATACCCTTGGTAATAAGCGCATCGCTTTCAGCATTAAAAATTAATTTTCCATCTTCTATACGGGCATCCAGCCAGACCCGCGACTGGCATCCTGCAATCAGGTTTTCTTCTGTTTTGGCCTCTTCCCGTAAAGGAGACAATTTCTTTCCCAGCTCAATCAGGTATTCGTATTTATCCATCCAATCTTCCAGAAAAGAAAATTCTTCGATGATTTTTTCCTGTTTTTCTTGTATTGTCATTATTACCGAAGCATTTTCAATGCTTTTTTTAGCGATTCAATAAAAAAATCAAGCTCTTCCATGGTATTGTACAGGCCAAAAGAAGCCCTCAGTACGGCTGTCTGTCCGTAACGTTCCAGCAGAGGTTCTGCACACAACATACCTGACCGCACTGCAATACCCATCCTGTCCAAAAGCAGTGCCATATCAGAAGGATGTGCCCCTTCTACAGACATAGAAAATAAAGGTGTTTTCTCATAATTCTGGCCGTAATACGTTCCGGGTTGCCCGTAAACCCTGCAACCTGCTATGTTGCCCAGCTCTTTCATGGCCTTTGTTGTAATCTCCCCCTCATAAGCTTCCAACATATCTCTATCCAGGCTTTGCATAAACTCAACAGCTGCTCCCAGGCCGACCATTCCAATGAAATTGGCTGTTCCGGCTTCAAACTTAAGCGGTAGCCCGGCATACGTAGTCCCTTTTTTGAAAGAAACAGAAGATATCATATCCCCGCCACCTTGCCAGGGCACCATTTCTTCCAAATATTTTTCTTTTCCGTACAAAACACCTGTACCGGTAGGCCCGTACAGTTTGTGCCCGGAAAAAGCATAAAAATCTGCATCCAATTCCTGAACATCCACCTTTTTATGTACAATACCCTGCGCTCCGTCAACAGCTACGGGAACACCGTAGTAATGAGCAACCTGAATGATTTCCTGCAACGGATTAACCAACCCAAGTACATTGGAAATGTGCGGCAAAGCAAGAATTTTTGGGACAGGCCCCGGCTTATCCAGCATTGTCTCCAGTTTTTTAGGGTCCAACGCTCCTGCTTCGTCAACTTCCCACACTTCCAGCAAGGCCCCGGTACGCCGGCACACCATCTGCCAGGGCACAATGTTGGAGTGGTGCTCTGTCTCGGTTACTACAATCCTGTCTCCCGGCTTAATATACGTCTGACCAAAGGAATAAGCCAACAAATTCAGGGATGCCGTAGTACCTGATGTAAAAATGATTTCATTCTCAGATGCTGCATGTATAAAATCACGGATGCTTTCCCGTGCCTTATTGTACCTTTCTGTGCACTGAACACTCAGGTAGTGAACGGCCCTGTGTACATTACCGTTCAGGCCCCCCTGCATTTCGTTAAGAACATCCAGTACTTGTATGGGTTTTTGAGCTGTAGCTCCGTTGTCCAGATATACGAGTGGCTTCCCATATACTTCCCTTGCCAGCGCAGGGAATTGCTCTCTTATATGAGATATATTCATGTGTCAAAGATAATAAATGTATATTTGCAGTCTGCAAAAAGCATTCTGCAAATGTACGAATATATCAAAGGAACACTTGCTGTAGCAGACCCTGCACAAGCCATCGTTGAAACCGGGGGCATTGGGTATCATATTTTAATATCCCTGCAAACGTACTCGGTAATTCATACCCAAAAAGAAGTACATCTGTGGCTTCACCTGCAGGTAAGGGACGATGCGCACCTGTTGTACGGATTTGCCACCCGTGATGAACGCGAGATTTTCCGCCTGTTGATTGGCGTATCCGGCATTGGCCCCAACACAGCCCGTATGATCCTCTCTGCCATGAGCAACACAGAAATACGGGATGCCCTTATTACGGCAAACGTTGCCCGTCTTAAAAGTATCAAAGGCATTGGCACCAAAACTGCAGAAAGAATGATAGTGGAACTGCGTGACAAAATGACAAAAGTCGGTCTGGAAGAAGAAGGGCAACCGGGTGTACTGCCTGTTTCAGAAACGGGGGCAGAAGCAGTCTCGGCCTTGTTACAACTTGGTTTCAACCGTTCTGCCATTGACAAAGTCATCGCCCGACTGCAAAAAGAAGACCCGTCTTGCAGTCTTGAATCCTTAATAAGACAAGCCCTCCAACTCTTATAATATTTCTTAATTATATATATTTGCGACTTAACTTTTAAAAATTATTGTTATGAACATTCCGGAAAATCTCAGGTATTCCAAAGAACACGAATGGATTAAAATTGAAGGAGACATTGCTATTGTAGGCATCACAGATTATGCCCAGGATCAGTTAGGTGACATTGTTTTTGTTGACATTCAAACTCTGGATGAAACCTTGGACAGGGATGAAGTATTTGGAGCCCTGGAAGCGGTCAAAACTGTTGCTGATACTTTTATGCCGGTATCCGGAACCATTGTAGAAATGAACCCCATACTGGAAGACGAGCCTCAAAAAATTAACGAAGACCCATACGGTGAAGGCTGGATGATTAAAATCAAACTGACAAATCCTAAAGAAGTTGACGATTTGTTAGACGCCGCCGCCTATCTGGATCTTATCTCTGACTGATGAAAACAAGCTTCGGAAGTGACAACCACTCCGGGGTCCATCCCTCTGTGCTGAAGGCACTTGAAGACGCTAACCAAGGTTACTGTCTTTCTTATGAAGAGGATGAATATACGGCACAGGCCGGGGAAGTTTTCAAGTCCTTTTTTGGGAAAGGCACCGGGGTATATTTTGTCTTCAATGGTACAGCAGCAAATGTTTTATGCCTGCAGGCGCTTACCCGTCCGCATCATGCTATTATTTGTGCCCGTACCGCCCATGTAAATCAGGACGAATGTGGTGCGCCTGAGCGTTTTACAGGGTGTAAAATTCTAACTTCAGACACCCCGGACGGAAAGTTGCGCCCATCGGATGTACTGCCCCACCTGACCGGTTTTGGCTTCCAGCACCACGTACAACCTAAAGTAATCTCCATTTCCCAACCAACAGAACTGGGAACTGTTTATACCCCCGAAGAAATACGGGAACTGGCTGATCTTGCACACAACCACAATATGTTCCTGCATATGGACGGGTCCAGGCTGGCCAATGCTGCCGCTTTTCTGGACCTCCCTTTTGCTAAGTTTACCAGCCATGCAGGCGTAGATGCGCTTTCATTTGGAGGAACAAAGAACGGCATGCTTATGGGAGAAGCTGTTGTTCTTTTTGACCGCATACACACGCAGGACTTTCTATACGTCAGAAAGCAGGCCATGCAGCTCTTTTCGAAAAGCCGGTTTGTTGCTGCTCAGTATCTGGCCTACCTTAAAGATGATCTTTGGCTTGAGAATGCACGCCATGCTAACGAAATGGCCCGCTACCTGGCAGACAAAATCCGAAATATCCCCGAAGTGCGCATTACCCAAAAAGTTGAAAGTAATGCTGTTTTTGCTGTCATTCCGGCAAGAGCATACGCTAATCTTGTTAAAAAACATTTTTTCTATGTCTGGGATGAACCTTCCGGTGAAGTTCGCTGGATGTGTTCTTTCAATACCCGAAAAACCCACATTGATGCATTTGTTACTGATTTAAAAAATTCACTGCTATGAAAAACGAGGTAAAAATCACCAGGTTGTTTGACTTGCTTGAACGCTTGCAGGTAAACTACCCTAAAGAAGATGCTTTGGCAGGAAAGGTTAACGGCGTCTGGAAAACTTACAGTTCAAAAGAATACGCAGACATTTCGCATACTTATGCCTATGGCTTTTTGGAGCTTGGTCTGCAAGCCGGTGACAAGGTGGTCACCATCATGAACAACCGACCCGAGTGGAACTTTGTTGATATGGGAACTGCTTTAGCGCAAATGGTTCACGTACCTGTTTATACAACGTTAAGTCTTGATGATTATCGCTATATTATCCCCCACGCAGATGCTAAGGTTGTAATTATTGGACAGGCCGGTTTGTACAAACATATTGCTCCTGTATTGGAAAGTTTAGAAAACCCTCCCGCAATCTTTACTATAGACCGGATTGAAGGTGTCAGAAACCTGGAAGACATTTACAAACTAGGTTTGGATAACAAGGAAAAATGGACTTCAGTTGTAGAGAATATTAAGGAAACCACCACGCCGGATACCCTTCTTACCATCATTTACACTTCCGGAACTACCGGAACACCTAAAGGCGTTATGCATGCGCACAGCAGCATCGTGTTCAATTTCCTGGGTCATGCGGCACAACAGATTATGAACGAAACACATAAATTCCTGAGTTTCCTGCCCTTATGTCATATTTACGAAAGAAGTATGAATTATGAATTCCAATCTCTTGGAATAAGCATCTATTACGCAGAAAATATGGGAACGATCGCCCGCGACCTGAAAGACATTCGTGCCAACGGATTCTGTGCTGTTCCCCGTGTTATTGAAATGATGTACAAGAAATTGGAAGATGCCGGCAAGAGCCTGAAAGGTATAAAACGCATGATATACAAGTGGGCCTGGGACTTTGGCAACACCTTTGATTACGAACGTCTCACGTTGTGGCGTGTTTCCCTTAACAAGCTGTTTGACAAACTGGTATATAGCAAATGGAGGGAAAACCTGGGTGGAAACGAAATGCTCATTGTCACAGGAGGTTCCTCTATAAGGGCTTGTGTTATCCGCCTGTTTTCTGCAGCCCGGATGTACATTTATGAAGGCTACGGTTTGACTGAGACTGCCCCTGTAATTGCCGTAAACAACCCAAAAGAAAGAATCCGTAAAATTGGAACTGTTGGGAAAGTAATGGACGGAACAGAGCTTAAGTTCCTTCCGGATGGTGAAATCCTGACCCGTGGTCCGCATATCATGATGGGTTACTACAAAGACCCCGAAGCCACCAAAGACGCTATAGACGAAGAAGGCTGGTTCCATACAGGAGATGTGGGTAAAATGGTTAATGGTATATTCTTGCAGATTACCGACCGTAAAAAAGAAATCTTCAAACTTTCAAACGGGAAATACGTGGCTCCACAAATGGTTGAAAATAAGCTAAATGAGTCGCCCTATATTGCAAGTTCCCTGGTTATAGGAAGCGACAAAAAGGTGGCGGCAGCCATCATCATTCCAAATGATGTACAAATTCAGGCCTGGGCAGCTCACCAAAAAATGGTCTTCCAGGACATAGAGAACCTGTACAAGACAAAAGAGGTAAACCAGCTTATTCATAAAGAGGTAGAACGCATCAACAAGACAGTTGCCCCACATGAACAAATCAAATTTTTCCGTCTTGCCAATGACGAATGGACGACTGCCAACGGACTGCTTTCGCAGACCCTGAAACTGCGCAGATCAGAGCTGAATGCCTATTACGAAAAAACAATAGAAGAGATTTACAAGTGATACGTACAGCCTCCGTAAACGATAAAGCAGCACTCCTGGATATCTGGAGTGCTGCTTTTGGTGATAGTGCCGACTATGCAGAGTTTGCCGTTAGCAATTGCCTGTCGCTGGGGACCGTTCTTTACCACCCGGAAGGAAAATCCTGCCTTACCCTGTTTCCTCTCTCGCTGCACCGCAAAGGCAAAAGCCCGCTTAACGGGGCTTATATGTATGGCGTAGCCACCCACCCCGAACAACAAAAAAAAGGCTACAGCTCCTTGTTGTTATACCATACGTCCAAGCTGGCAAAATTTCTGGTTCTGTACCCTGCTTCGGATACGTTACGTTCTTTTTACGCTAAAAGAGGTTTTGATGTTCCTGTTTCTATTCCTGCCCCTATAGAAGCAGGACCTACACCCGTTACGGATCTCTCTAAACCCGTAGCCAATCCCTTAGACTCCAGCGAGCTATATGCTGTTTATCAGGAAAATGCCCTGAAACAAAAAAGTGTTTTTCTGTGGTCCTCTTCCCTGTTTGATTACGCGTACAGGGAGTGTCTTTTCAGGGGAGGGCATGCACAACATAGTCACCTTTGTTACCCCTCTTTATCCGGGAGTCTTTGCAAGCCTTTTGTAAAAACAGAAACAAACGGGTCTTTTCTGCAAGGCTTGGCCCGTTTTCACGTAAGAACACCGGGCCTGAAACAGACACCCCCGCTTTTTTACCTTCCTTTAGACTGATTCTTAGAATGTTATTCGGTAATAACCTAACGGAAGCAACCCCGTTTGGTACGAGGTCCTCATAGCTTCCAATTTTACATCGTATTGGTAAGAATACACGTTTTTACGGTTTGTAAAATTACGAATTTCTACACCCAGCTCGTGTGTTATTTTGATTTGATGGAGTTTTGCCCAAACCTTTATATCTCCGCGCATATAGTACGGTAGCCTGGGTTCATACGCCTCTTCGTAAATGTAAACGGCGGCTTTGGCTTCTTTAGAGGCTTCTATATCAACAGGAATATACCGCTGGCCTCCCGCAATAGTAAATTTAATATCACCTCCCAGAGACCACATGGTTTTGGATTTTCCGGCTTTCCCAAACTCAAACTCCTTGCCAATCAGTGCGTTCACTATGAAATTGCTGTTGTAATGCGTGTTTCTTAAAATATTGTCAATACTCCTGAATTTACTTTCAAAAAGTGAACCCGTAGCCATATAATACCAACCGGCGGAAAGAAACCTTTCCAGCGTTACTTCCAGCCCGAAATTGTATCCGGTAGCATCACTTACATAAACCCTTCCGTACTTATCAAAATTCATGCCTCCCAGATTAACTACAGAATAATAAGGCTCATACAAATCAACCGGAAGGTTATACAGGTATTGGTAATATGCCTCTGCTTTCAACCGTGTGGACGTAGAAAGCCTTAACTGGTAACCCAACACCAGATGGTGTGCCCTGGTCATATCCAGGAACTTATTGGGATAAATCTTACTATCGACCGCTTGTGAAAACAGTTTTGTCATGTAAATTTCCAAGCCCTGGTACTGGCTATGCAACCCGTAACCAAAAGTAAGCTCTTGTTTGTCCTTGAATTTCCAGGACACTCCAAAACGTGGATCTACGTTCCATGTTTGGTTAAGGAAAAGAAACTGTGCGTTTACTCCTACGTCAAACGTCAGGTTGTGTGTTGCCCGGTAAGAGATTTCAGAAAAAGCCTGCAATAGGTACGTATGTCCGATTTCATTCACATCTTTTGGATAGGTGGTATGGGAATAATCGTTAGAAATAAATTGGTAAGCCTGCCGTTTCCCCGTCAGTCCCGACCGCAAAGAAAGCCCGCTTGCCAATTTTACGTTATGTACAGCTTGCAACGTCTGGAATTCCCGCATGAGCATAGCATCCTGACTGCGGTCCTTCAGGTTTGTTTCTATATTCAAAGAGTCTATAAGTGCAGAAAAAGAGGAATAGGAGGTTGCCAGTGAAATCTGCAAAGATTGATTGATTCCCAGGGTCTTAGTATACTGTAGCCCGACTACTGCCATTCCCGATTGACTTTCAATATTGTCTGCATAGTTGTAAAAATCAGATTCACCGTCAACAATGCTTACTTTTCCAAAGCCTCCGATAGAAAAGAGTGAAAAGGTGCCACTTTTAGGTGTTGGCACATTGATCTTAGCTGTCCAGTCCTGGTATCTGGGAACGGCAGAGCCCGTACCAAAATCAAATCCCATATATGCCAATGCATCCAAAAAAGAATACCTGTATGCTCCCATATAAGAAGCTTTCCATTTTTTGGATAAAGGGCCTTCCGCTCCAAATTCCAGACCGTTTATTCCAATCTGCCCGGTAAATTCATGAACATCGTAGTTCCCCTCCCTTAAGTGAATATCAAAAACTCCCGAATACGCATTCGTATACTCTGCGGGGAAAGCACTTGTGTAAAAATCCGAGTTGGACAACGTGTTGACATTTAGCATACTAATGGACCCACCTGTAGCACCCCCGTCTGCAAAATGGTTGGGATTGTATATGTCAACTCCTTCCATGCGCCACAGCAATCCAAAAGGAGAGTTACCCCTAATCACTATATCGTTACTGGAGTCACTGGGCGTTCCTACTCCCGCAAAGTTTTGCGCCATTCTGGAAATATCATTCATGGCACCGGCATACCTTTCTGCATCTGCCACAGAAAACGTTCTGGCAGAAACAGATGCCATTTCGTTTACAGGGCGCAATTTATCTCTTTCTGCTATAATCACCACCTCCTCTACCGTCATCACATCTTCCCTCATTTTGATATTAACAACCAGTTCTTTACCGGAATTCAAAGACAAGTTTTCCATATAAATGGTTTCCATACCAATACTGGAAAACAGTATAGCAATCTTCCCTATCGGCACATTGGATATATTGTAATAGCCGTCAATATCTGTATAAGATGCCAGATACCCGTTGTTATTAACTACCACTCCAACACCAACAAGTGGTTGTCCGGACACATCGTCAACTACCCTGCCCTTAACTGTCTGTACCATTTGCTGACTCTGTAAGGGCGCAAAGGAAAACAGAGTTGCTACAAGTACAAGAATAATGTGTTTCAAGATTTGTTTATACTTATTATAAAAACTACTAAAATAGTACATTTTTTTACTTATCCCTCTTTACCTTCCTAAATAGAGCAGCAACACAGAAATATCCGCCGGGGAAACCCCGGGTATTCTTGAGGCCTGCCCAATGGTCCGGGGCTTTATTTTCTGTAGCTTCTGCCTTGATTCTGTGGACAATGAGGCTATCTGCGCATATTCAAATGTTGGAGGAATAGGCACCAGATCCAGCCTTATTATTTTTTCCGCAAAAGCCTTCTCCCTATCAATATACCCTTTGTACTTTACGGCTATTTCTGCCGATTCATAAATCTCCGCTGCCCGAGGATCGTCTTCGTATAGTGTTCCACGTGGAACAAAAGGCTCCACATGAGACCATTGTATTTGTGGTCTGGTAAGGATTTCGGCCACTTTTTTCTTAGTCCTTATTGGAGAAGTGCCGACGTTCTCCAACGTTTCGTTTATTACCTCCGGAGCTAAGGAGTTTTCTTGCATCCATGTCAAAAGCGCATCTCTTTTACTAATTTTTTCTTTGCAGCGTTCGTAACTCTCCTTACTCGCTGTTCCAATAGTAAATCCCAGCTCCGTCAACCTCTCGTCTGCGTTATCTTGCCGTAAAAGTATTCTGTATTCAGCCCTTGATGTAAACATTCTATACGGTTCGTCAACTCCTTTGGTCACCAAATCATCAATTAAAACCCCAATGTACGCCTGATCTCTTTTTAAAACCAAGGGAGTTTCACCTGTTATCTTACGATGAGCATTGATGCCGGCAACCAAACCCTGCGCTGCTGCTTCTTCGTATCCGGTTGTTCCGTTTACCTGGCCAGCTAAAAAAAGATTTGAAATATTTTTTACTTCTAACGAGGGTTGTAATTGTGTTGGTGGAAAATAGTCATACTCTATTGCATATCCGGGTCTATAGAATTTGGCTTTCTCCAAACCCTCCATTTTCCGTACCGCTCTAAATTGTACATCTATTGGTAGAGATGAGGCAAATCCTTGCAGATAGTACTCGTTGGTGTTCCAGCCTTCCGGCTCAAGAAAGAGCAAGTGTTGGTCCTTCCCCGCAAACGTTCTTAGTTTATCCTCAATGCTGGGGCAATACCTGGGACCTCTGCCGGATATTCTTCCTCCGAAAAGAGGAGAGTCCTCAAATCCTTCCCGAAGTTCTGCGTGGACAGCTTTATTAGTATAAACCATATAGCAGTCCATTTGTTTTTTTCCCTGCTGTATGGCCGATGGCACAGAAGAAAAGGAAAATTTTTGCGGATTGTGATCCCCTTTCTGTATTTCCAGCTTGCTAAAATCTATTGTTCTCCCGTCTATCCGCGGAGGCGTGCCCGTTTTCATTCTGTCCGACTGCAAGCCTCGTTCAGCAAGTTGCATGCTTAAACCTTCTACAGGCGGTTCTCCCATCCGGCCTCCCGGAGTAGCGTTCCATCCAATAAAGATTTTGCCGTTTAGAAAAGTCCCGCTTGTAAGAATAACCGTTTTAGCATATATACTTTTCCTGAAATCCGTTTCAACTCCACAAACCACATCATCCTCAAAGAGCAAAGCCGTTACTTTATCCTGCCACATATCCAAATTTTGTGTCTGCTCCAGTACGTTGCGCCAAGTAGCAGAAAATAACATTCTGTCGCATTGGGCTCTTGGACTCCACATAGCAGGACCTTTAGATTTGTTAAGCATTCTGAACTGCATGGTACTTAGATCTGTAACATGCGCCATCGCACCTCCTAGTGCATCAATTTCCCTGACTATTTGTCCCTTTGCTATGCCCCCAATAGCCGGATTGCAAGACATGTGTGCGAGCTTAGTCATGTCCATGGTAATAAGCAGGGTTTTGGACCCTAATTTGGCTGCTGCGTATGCTGCTTCGCATCCTGCATGTCCTCCGCCTACTACCAATACATCATAGGGTTGGTTCATTTGCTTATCCTGCTTATTTAAAGGGATTTACGTTAATATTTCGTAATGCTTTATCTTCTGCTTCTCTCATTTTTAGCTTTTCCTCTTTCGTGCCATCTTGCATACCGGTCATATGTAGAATACCGTGAATGACTACACGCAGAAATTCATTGTTTATTGTCTGACGGTAGAGTTTTGCGTTTTTAGCTACTGTTTCTATGTCCACAAATACATCTCCGGAAAGGCGTTGTTCTGTAGGTTCTGTATAGGGAAAAGTTATGACATCTGTACAATAATTGTGCCCTAAAAACTTGTTATTTAATTCCAGTACATACTCTGAATCACAAACAATTATATTTATCTCGCCCGGGCATTTGTTGTTTTCTTGAAGTACCTCTTTTATCCAGTTTTTTATGGCACGTCTGTTGCTTATTTTAATACCGGGCTTCTGTATGTAAAACTGTATCATAGGACCAATTTTTGTTGTGGCAAAAGTACAAAATTGTTTTTTAAAATATTTTATATACATTTGTAATTCCCATAGGGCCATTAGCTCAGTTGGCTAGAGCGCTTGCATGGCATGCAAGAGGTCGTCGGTTCGACTCCGTCATGGTCCACCGGAAATTAAATTTTTTATACCATGCTACTTAAAAAAAGCCCAAAAGCAAATCTTGAAAACAAGAGAGTCCTGTTTCTTGAAATCGGACTTATTGTTGCTCTGGTAGTCGTCCTGACTGCTTTTGAATACAAGACTTATGACAAAGACATAAGTATGTTAACAGCAGGGACCCAGCTGATTATTGAAGAAGAACAGATTCCGATTACGATGGAAACTCCTCCCCCGCCTCCTGAAATGCCTCAGGCCCCCGTTCTCTCTGATGCCATTGAAATTGTGGATGACGACATTACCATCGAAGATGATATTTTCATTGACACAGAGGACGATGCGTCTTTTGCAGTAGAAATACGGGATTATATTACATATACCGCTGAAGAGGCTGTTGAGGAAGAAGAAATTCCGCTTGCTATTGTAGAAGAAAAACCAACCTTTATGGGAGGTGACGAAAACACGTTTACAAAGTGGGTGTTTGAGCGCATTGTTTACCCCGAGGTTGCCAAAGAAAACGGCGTTCAGGGGCGCGTTGTGCTAACCTTCATTGTTGACGCAGACGGATACGTTAAAAACGTTGCTGTCCTTAGAGGTGTGGACCCCAGCATTGATAAAGAAGCTGTACGTGTAGTCTCCTCTTCGCCACGCTGGAAACCCGGTCGTCAGCGCGATAAAACTGTACGTGTCCGTTATAACTTCCCGCTAAACTTCCAATTGCGTTAGTTTTGAAGAATTGTATTACATCTTTTTAAATTTTATAAAGCGCTCTTCTTTTGAGCGCTTTTTTACTGTATGAACACTTCGCCCCAAAGAGACAAAGCTGTTTTTGTTGGCGTTCAATTACCCGGGACAGATTCTTTTGTTTTTAACGACCATCTGGATGAACTTGAATTTCTTGCAGATACAGCCGGACTATCCGCAGCCGGTCGTTTTGTTCAACGCTTGCCTCGTCCCCTTACCAACACATACCTGGGTAAAGGAAAACTGGAAGAATTGGCTGCTTTTCTTAAAGCAGAAGAAATTGAGACGGTTATCTTTGATGACGAGTTAACGCCCACACAGCTCAGAAATCTTGATAAAGCGTTAGACTGCAACATCCTGGACAGAACCAACCTGATACTTGATATTTTTGCACAACGTGCTAAAACTGCTTATGCCAAAACACAGGTTGAGCTGGCACAGTACCAATACCTGCTGCCTCGGCTAATACGCATGTGGACACACTTGGAACGGCAGCGCGGCGGGATTGGCATGCGGGGGCCGGGTGAAACACAGCTGGAAACCGACCGGCGTATTATTCTGGACAAAATATCGCTGCTTAAGGAACGGCTCAAAAAAATTGATAAGCAAATGATGTCCCAACGGAGTAACCGCGGATCTCTTGTCCGAATGTCCCTTGTTGGTTATACCAATGTAGGAAAAAGCACCATTTTGAATCTTCTTGCTAAAACTGATGTTTTGGCTGAAAACAAACTCTTTGCTACACTGGATACTACCGTTAGAAAAGTTGTGGTTGACAACATCCCATTTTTATTGAGCGATACAGTAGGTTTTATTAGAAAACTGCCCACACAGCTTATTGAATCCTTTAAAAGCACATTGGATGAAGTAAGGGAAAGTGATGTGCTTATACATGTCGTTGATATAGCCCACCCTAACTTTGAAGACATGATGCATGTGGTTTCAAGCACCCTTAAGGACATAGGATGCGCTGACAAACCGGTATACCTTGTTTTCAATAAAATCGATGCTTACGCAGCAAACACCGCGAACGAAGACGGGCTCAGCCTGGAAGAGCTTCAAAAAAGCTGGATGTCCAAACTGCATACTCCTTCTATTTTTATTTCTGCGACAGAGAAAACGAACCTGGAAAAATTGCGCAAAGACTTATACGGCATGGCCGCAGAAATCCAGGCCGGTCGGTATCCTTTTGGAACTTTTCTTTGGTAATACGTTGTTTAATCTTAATTTTTTTTTATTTTTGACTGGCAATGCACAGCAAGTCAAATATTTCTATTACCGGCTTTCTTGTATGCCTGTTCCTACTGGGGCTCTTTTTAGCCGGTTGTTACGGCAATCCCTCAAGGGTTGTGGATAATGATTTTGTTGGCACCTGGCACATTGACACAACGCGTATAAATATTTCCATCTCTGTTTCACCCGGCTCAGGGGCAGATATAGCCGTCTTTATGCCTTTTGTAAATGAGAATTACCAATCTTTTAAAAACCTGCTTAAAGAACCTGAAAGCATAGTGGTAACAAGTACTTCTGCGGAAGATCCATCAACAGGGACGTATTCGCTTCAATTTTCTACGGGTTATGTTTTCAATGGCTCTTACCAGCTGGTGCGCAATATCTTATTCCTACATTTCTACGACTTACAGGGAGAACGCTATACCATACCTTGCCAGGCAGACGGGACTACGCTTCAGATTGTATATTCTACACCGTATATGCGCGCTTTGCTAAAAGACTATATCGCAGAATATTTCCCCGATGAGGCTAACTACCTTTTTTCTGTTCTTTCGGCAGTTTCTCCTACTATTGAGGGCGTTAGCGTTTACAGTACAAGAATTCGCGGTTCAGTCGAGCAATATGATCAACCGTAATGTTCTTGGGACACTCTGCCTGACAATCTCCAATATTTGTACAAGACCCAAATCCCAGTTCATCCATTTTTGCCACCATAGCCCGTGCCCTTATTTTCGCTTCCGGTTTCCCTTGCGGTAATAAGGCCAGGCTGCTGACTCTTGCAGCTACAAAAAGCATGGCCGAACTGTTTTTACAAGCAGCTACACACGCCCCGCACCCAATGCAGGCGGCTGCGTCAATACTTTCCTCGGCCTGTTGGTGGGGCACAAGTGTCTGATTTGCTTCGGGTGCACTTCCGGTAGTAACGTTCACATAACCACCGGCTTGCAAAATTTTATCCAATGCCTTTCTTTCCACCATAAGGTCCTTAATTACGGGAAAGACGGCACTGCGCCAAGGCTCCACCGTTATGGTGCTGCCATTTTTAAAGCGCCTCATATACAACTGGCATGTGGTAATACCATCGTCTGAACCGTGGGGCCTTCCGTTTATGTACAAACCGCAGGCACCGCATATCCCCTCCCTGCAATCATGGTCCAGCGCAATAGTTTCTTTTCCCTGTTGTACCAATGTATTGTTAAGGATATCAAGCATTTCCAGGAACGAAGTATCTGGCGTAATTCCATCCAGGAAAAAGGTTTGAAAAAACCCCTTTACATTAGGTCCCGCCTGACGCCATATTTTTAAAGTAAAATGCATTATCTGCTGTTAGTTTCTTTTAATTATAGGTGCGTTTTTTCAACTTAACATACTCATATTCTAATGGTTCCTTATGCAGAACAGGCTCATTTCCTTCTCCCGTATACTGCCACGCACCTACATACTGAAACTCCGTATCATCCCGTAACGTATCCCCTTCCGGGGTGCAGCTTTCTTCCCTGAAATGGCTTCCGCACGACTCCTTACGGTGCCGGGCGTCCGTTACTACCAATTTTGCCAATTGCAAATAATCCTGCAAATGGATCGCCTTTTCCAACTCCTGATTTACCGTATCTGTGTTCCCTACCCCTGCACCTTCTTGTTGAAACTGTTTTTCCAAAGCCTCCAATTGCGGCAAAGCGGCTGCCAGGTGTTCTTCTGTTCTTAGCATCCCGGCGTGTTCCCACATAATATTTCCCAGTTTTCTGTGGATATGATCTGCAGGCAAAGAACCTGACTTAGTAGACAACTGTAGTACCCTCTTTGTCACCTCTTTACGGGACTCTACAAAAGCAGCATTCGTAGGATTTGGAACGTGTTCACCAACCCGGTCTGCCAGGTAATCAGGGAGGGTGTAGGGAAGGATAAAAAAGCCGTCTGCCAGCCCTTGCATAAGAGCCGAGGCGCCCAGGCGGTTTGCACCATGGTCGCTAAAATTAACCTCGCCAATAGCAAAAAGCCCCTCCACTGTGGTCATCAGGTTGTAATCCACCCACAATCCTCCCATGGTATAATGTACAGCCGGATAAATCATCATGGGTTGGTTCCACGGATCCTCGCCGGTTATTTTTTCATACATCTGAAACAAGTTGCCGTATTTTTCTTCTATGACTTGTTTTCCTTGATTTTCAAGTGCCTGCGAAAAGTCAAGAAATACAGCATGCCCCGTTGGACTAACCCCGTACCCCTTATTACACCTTTCCAATGCCGCACGTGAAGCCACGTCCCGCGGAACTAAATTTCCGTAAGCAGGATACCTTCTTTCCAGGTAATAATCCCTGGCTGCTTCCGGTATATCAGAAGCTTTCTTTTTCTGCTCCCGTATAGCAAGCGCATCTTCCTTATGCGCCGGCACCCAAATTCGGCCGTCGTTTCTAAGCGATTCGCTCATTAACGTAAGTTTTGACTGAAACTCTCCGGCTACCGGTATGCACGTCGGATGTATCTGCACAAACCCCGGATTGGCAAAAAAAGCTCCTTTTTTCCAGCATTGCATAAGCGCAGAACCGTTTGATAACATGGCGTTTGTAGAAAGGTAGTACAAGTTACTGTACCCACCCGTTGCCAGAACAACGGCATGCGCCGGATAGCTGTGTATTCTTCCCGTAACCATATGGCGCGTTGTAATACCTACCGCCCTGCCGTTTTCCGTCACAAGGTCCATCATTTGCTGCCTGCAGTGCACGGTTACGTTTCCGGCAGCTACCTGCCTGTTTAAAGCCGAGCAGGCCGCAAGAAGCAACTGCTGCCCGGTTTGTCCCCGGGCGTAAAAAGTCCGGCTTACGCGTGCTCCGCCAAAGGAGCGGTTGTCCAGGTACCCACCGTAATCACGTGCAAACGGGACCCCCAACGCCACGCAATGGTCAATAATATCATTGCTCACCTGTGCCAGCCTGTATACATTAGCTTCCCGGGAGCGAAAATCTCCGCCTGTAATGGTATCCATAAACAGACGGTGTACAGAGTCGTTATCGTTCCGGTAATTTTTTGCTGCATTAATACCACCTTGAGCAGAAACAGAATGTGCTCTGCGAGGGGAATCATTCATACAAAACACATGTACCCGGTATCCCTGCTCACCCAGCGCTGCGGCAGCAGAGGCGCCGGCGAGCCCGCTACCTACCACAATTACATGAAAATGCTTTCTATTAGCAGGAGAAACCGTTTTCAATGCTTCTTTATGGATTGTCCATTTATCCTGTAAAGGGCCTTCCGGAATCTTTGCATTGAGTACACTTTCCATAATCTGCTATTTGGTTGACAAAAATACAAAACAATGTTGAGATGCAATTTTTTCCTAACTTAGACGCATGAAACATACATATCACTTAGGAATTATTTGTCTTTTCCTGCTATTATCTTCCTGCGGAAATAATACGGAAAATGCGGCGATACGTACTGGCGCACAAAATACAGACGCATACCTTTCTTTATTGGAAGGAAAAAAAGTGGGCATCCTGACAAACCACACAGCCCTCATTGACAATACCCATCTTGTTGACAGCCTGTCTGCTCTGGGTGTTGATATTCAAATGATTTTTGCACCCGAACACGGTTTCAGGGGAGATGCAGATGCCGGAGCCCTCTTGGATAACTACCACGATGCTAAAACAGGTATTCGGGTCGTATCTGTTTACGGTTCTTCTTTTATTCCGGCAGACAGCCTTATGCAACAACTGGATGTTGCCCTGTATGACATCCAGGACGTAGGTCTTCGTTTTTACACCTACCTGTCTTCTATGTACAACCTAATGGAAGCTTGCGCCCGCAACGGAGTTCCACTAATTATTATGGACCGTCCAAATCCTAACGGACATCTTGTTTCAGGACCTGTCCTGGACATGAAATACAAATCTTTTGTAGGAATAGTCCCTATACCTGTTGTTCACGGTATGACATTGGGAGAAATGGCAGGTATTATCAACGGAGAATGTTGGCTCCCTGACAGCCTGCATGTAGATTTGACCGTAATTCCATGCCAGAATTATACACACAGCACACATTACGAATTACCTATAAAACCATCACCCAACCTGCCCAACAACAGGTCTATTTATTTATATCCTTCTTTATGTCTGTTCGAGGCCACACGTGTGAGCCTGGGAAGGGGAACGGATTTCCCGTTCCAGGTATACGGCCATCCGGATATGACAGGTTACGATTTTTCCTTTACTCCTGTTCCTGTTCCCGGAGCCAAAAAACCTGTACAAAACGGAAACCTGTGCTATGGCGTTGACCTTAGAACAACGCCCTCAAATGAAGAAATATGGTCCCGCGGGTTTGATTTATCGTACGTAATAGATGCATACAATAACCTGAAAGAAAGCACCGAAATGTATCCGGACTTCTTTACCTCTTATTTTGAAAAACTGGTAGGCGTTGATTATGTGCGTCCTATGATAAAATCAGGAGCAGCTATAGAAGAAATAGAAGCTCTTTGGCAAGATGATTTGGAAAAATTCAAAGAAAAAAGAAAACAATACCTTTTATACCCCTTATGAGCTGTTAACAACTCTATCTTTTACTGTTTATAACTTGTTCATTTTATTTTAATAAAACGTGCCATTTTGTAAACAATTTTTTCTTTGTGGAAAACCTGCCATTTATCATTTTTTCTTAACAAAGATTTCAACAGATAAAAAGAGGTTTTTAGTTGCAAAAATGCTGGCTGACAGATATTCCAAATAATTTTCAACATATCAACAAACAATCATTAATTACAAGAGACTTTAAAAAAAACTATATTTATTATTATATTTTTCTTTCATGGTGACTTTAGATACAGATTTTGAAGAACAGATAAGACCCAAAGAATTCACTCAGTTTTCAGGACAGGAAAAAATAACAGATAATCTAAAAGTATTTGTTAAAGCTGCTTTGTTAAGAAATGAATCCTTGGATCATGTGTTGCTTCATGGACCTCCGGGATTGGGTAAAACAACGCTGGCCCATATAGTTGCTAATGAACTGGGAGTTGGTATGCGTATTACATCCGGCCCTGTGTTGGATAAAGCAGGCGATTTGGCAGGTCTGTTAACAGGATTGGAAACGGGAGACGTGTTGTTTATAGATGAAATTCATAGGCTTTCTCCGGTAGTTGAAGAATACCTGTATTCTGCCATGGAAGATTATACCATTGATATTATGCTGGATAAAGGTCCAGGGGCGCGTTCCGTTCAACTTTCTTTGCAACCTTTTACGTTGGTTGGAGCTACAACACGCAGCGGACTGCTTACTGCTCCTTTACGAGCTAGATTTGGTATACAATGTCTTTTGGAATATTACGACACACCGGTTTTATTGCAAATAGTATTACGTTCTGCCAGCATACTTAAAGTGGAAATTGAAGAAAATGCAGCCCGTGAAATTGCGGCAAGAAGCCGCGGAACACCACGTATAGCCAATTCTTTATTAAGGCGTGTCAGGGATTTTGCACAAGTGAAAGGATCCGGTAAAATCGACACAAAAATCACACAGTATGCCTTGGATGCGTTGCATATTGATAAAAGAGGGCTGGATCAGATGGATAATAAGATTCTGTCCACCATTATTCATAAATTCAAAGGGGGACCGGTAGGTATTGGAACCATAGCTACTGCTGTGGGTGAAGAAGTAGGAACACTGGAAGAAGTGTATGAACCTTTTCTTATAAAAGAAGGTTTTTTGCAAAGAACTCCCAGAGGAAGGGAAGCTACACAATTGGCTTATGAACACCTTGGAGTAGTATTATCAGAAACAAAAAAGATATTTTAATTATGAAAAAAAGCGTATTTACAGTTGTTTTAACCATTATTTTTGCATCCTTTTATGTATATGCAACTGCTTGTACTTCAGCTATTATAACCGGAAAAGTTACAGCCAACGGGAAACCTCTTTTGTGGAAACACAGAGATACCGGACAGGAACAGAACCGCATTGAATATTTTACGACAGGAAAATATGCTTTCCTTGGGGTGGCAGATGCTCCCTCCAAAGGGGGTGTTGCCTGGTCAGGTACCAACAGTACCGGCTTTTCTATCATGAATACGGCCTCGTACAATCTAAAGGATGATGATGTAAAAGAAATGGATAAAGAGGGGAAAGTAATGTACAGGGCTTTGGAAATCTGTGCAAATTTGGCAGATTTTGAAGTTTTTCTGGATACCTTAACCAGACCCATGGGGGTAGAAGCCAATTTTGGAGTAATAGATGCCCTGGGAGGAGCAGCTTATTATGAAGTAAACAACCATTCCTGGGTTAAAATAGACGTTAACGACCCTTCGGTGGCTCCCGGAGGATACCTTGTTTACACCAATTTTTCCTATACAGGAAGGATAAACGAAGGTATGGGGTATATGCGTTACCAAACGGCAACGGCATTGTTTCAAAAACAAGCGGCGTTGTCTGGTTTTACGCCACGGTGGATTTTTGAGGAGGTATCGCGTTCTTTTTACCATGCTTTTTTAGGTATGGATTTGAAGGATCCTGTGTATTCTCCGGAAAAAGCAAACGGATGGTTTTTAGATCAGGATTTTATTCCACGCCGCTCCAGTGCTTGCTCCATAGTGATTGAAGGTGTAGAAAAAGGAGAAGACCCACTTAATACCATCATGTGGGTTGTTATGGGATACCCACCGGCAGGTGTTAGCATTCCCTTATGGGTACAAATGGGGAAAAAACAACCGGATCTCCTTTTAGGGCAGGGGGAGCACAACCGTTCTCCGTTATGTGAATGGGCAGTGGAATTAAAACACCGTGCATTTCCCGTAACCAGAGGAAATGGATCTAAATATATGTATTTCAAAGAGATATACAACGAAAAAGGAACGGGATTTATGCAACAGCTTGCTCCGGTCGAAAACCAGCTGTATGACAAGTACGGGATGCTCATTTCATTTCTTGAAAAAGAAGGGTTAACAGGAAAAAAACTGGATAAAAAGAGGGTATCACAGATGTACGAAGAAATCTCTGATATGATCCAACGGGCATATGGTAAACTTTGATGTACAGGAAATACTAAATTTTACCAACAAACCCATTTCCGAACACAGTCCGGCAGTACTTCCTTTAAAAGGACTTTCCGGTTCTTCTGTTTATTTTCCCTTAGCTACACTGTTTAAACACCAACCCGGAAAAATTCATGTGGTTGTACGGGAAAATTCAACAGAAGCAACGTATGCAGCAGGAGATTTATCCGTATTATTGGGAGCCGGGCAGGTGTATTTGTTTCCGGCTTCGTACAGAGGTTTGGGAAAAACTGCCAGACCGGACAATTCTTTTCATGTGCAGCGTACTACAGCCTTGCGTGCCATTG
>Ga0265293_10000279_pt1 | contig 126227 bp, 115 predicted proteins | sample Munlanlewell138R_FD_192505 | JGI IMG/M metagenome (GOLD analysis project Ga0265293, IMG submission 192505) | Leachate microbial communities from a municipal landfill in Southern Ontario, Canada - Leachate well 138R | ecosystem: Engineered > Solid waste > Landfill > Unclassified | place...
AGTTTCGCTCCACGCTTCCTTCCCACACTCGGTCACCCTCATGCAGTTGCGCTTCACTTCGTTCGCTGTGATCAACTTACGGGAGGACTTGCACCTCCGAGAGTGCGCCCATGCTGGGCGCACACGACAAAGGGCTAGCCCCCCAATGTGGGCTAACCCCTTTGATGTTTATGGCGCGCCCGGCTGGAATCGAACCAGCGACCCTTGGCTTCGGAGGCCAATACTCTATCCCCTGAGCTACGGGCGCGTTGTTGCACTCTGTTTGGCGCCAAGGCCACATGCAAGCCTGCCATTGTAGCGTAGAAGCGTGTCAAACGAACAGTCCACCCTTCGATTCCCACACTTTAGGAGTGCTTCGAGTTCCTTCCTGCACGGCCAACCGCTATACTCGGGCGTTTGAGGTTTGTCTGGATCTCCTTCTACCCGCATGTAGGACCCCCTCATGAGCAACGCTACGGAACACGGCACCGAAGAACATCAGTCGGTGATCAAAACGCCCCGGCAACTGATAACGGTCGTGGTGTTGGCCTTTATCGTGCCAGTCGTCATCATCATCATGCTGGTTAAATTCGTTACCAATCAGGACAGAGTGGGCGCCGGCTCGGATGCGCTCACCGCCACCGCTGTCGAAGCGCGCATTGCGCCGATGGCCGGCTTCGAACTGATAGACGCTTCGGCCCCTCGCGAGTTCCTCACCGGCGATGCGGTCTATCAGCAGGTCTGTGCGGCCTGTCACACCGCCGGCGTCGCCGGAGCGCCCAAATCCGGTAACCGCGAAGAATGGGCGCCGCGCATCGCCACCGGCTTCGAAGCCCTGGTCGCGTCCACGATCCATGGCAAGGGCGCCATGCCGCCCAAGGGCGGCGCCGTCCAGCTCTCGGACTTCGAAATCGAACGCGCGGTGGTCTACATGACCAGCCAGGCCGGCGGCAACTTCCCCGAACCCGCCGAGCCCGCCGCCGAAGAAGACCAGGAAGCCGCGCCAACCGCCACCGCGCAAGCCGAGCCCACACCGGCTCCAGCTCCGGCGCCAGCGGCCGCGCCCGACACCACCGCCGCCGCCACTCCCGCGGCTGAGGCGCCCGCCGGCGAAGCCGCACCCGCTGCCGCCGAAGCTCCGGCCGACGCCGGCACGGCCATCGTCATCGGCCCCGAAGCCGCCACGGTGGGCAAGCAGCTCTATCAAACCGTCTGCATGGCTTGCCACGCCGCCGGCGTGGCGGGCGCTCCCAAAACCGGCAACAAGGCCGATTGGGCGCCCTACATCGCCCAGGGCCTGGACGAAATGCTGAGAATCTCGATCACCGGCAAAGGCGCCATGCCACCGCGCGGCGGGGCCGCCAATGCCTCCGACGAGCAACTGCGGGCCGCCATCGAGTTCATGATCACCGACGCGCTGTAGCGCGTTCGTCCGACTCTCAAATCCTCCGCCCCCCGACCAAACCGGGGGGCGTTTGTTTTTCTGTCCCAAGGCCGACAGAAGCGGCGGCGCCAACACCGGGACTTTTCTATACGACGCCGCGCTGAGTTACCATCGCCCCACCATGATCGAATTCCGGCATGTTTTCAAGTCCTACGGACGCGGCCTCAACGCCCTGTCCGACGTCAATTTCGACGTCGCGGCCGGCGAACTCCTCTTCATTGCCGGGCCTTCCGGAGCCGGTAAATCCACCCTGCTCAAGCTGATCGCGGGGCTCATCGAGCCTTCCCGTGGCAAGATCAAGGTAAATGGTCACGAGCTCTCCAGGCTGCCCGCCCGCGCCCGCCCCTATTTGCGCCGCGCGGTCGGAGTCATCCTGCAAGATGTCCACCTGCTCAACGATCGCAGCGCTTTCGATAACGTCGTGCTGCCGCTGATCGTTACCGGGCACGACACGGCCACCGCCCACGCCCGGGCCCGAGCCGCCATCGACAAAGTGGGCCTGTCGAGCAAAAGCAAACTACGTCCCGTCGAGCTCTCGGGGGGCGATCAACAACGCCTTGCCATCGCCCGCGCCATCGTCAATCGCCCGGCGCTGCTGATCGCCGACGAGCCCACCGCCAACCTCGATGACGCCAGCGCGCAACGCATCATCGATGTCTTCCTCGACTTCCACCATGTCGGCGTCACCACCTTGATCGCCACCCATGATCGCGATCTCATTACCCGCCATGGCAAGCGCGTGCTCTACGTCGATCACGGCCGGGTCTCCAGCCACGTCCTGCCATCCAAAAAGCAACCCCAGGAGCCGCAGCCATGAAATCCTGGTTGCGCCAACATCGCTACGCCTTCGGCACCACCCTGCGCCGGCTGGCGCTGCAGCCGTTCTCCACGCTCACCAATATCGCGGTCATCGCCCTGACCCTCACCGTGCCCTTGGTGGGAGCCGCTCTGCTCACGTCGCTACAGCCGGTGACCCAGCAGTTCTCTCCGCAGCCGCAGATCACCCTCTTCCTCACCCCCGGCCTGGCGGCGGCCGACGGCCGGGCCACACTGGCCCGCGTACAGGCCGAGGCGGAATCCGAGCTGCTGGAAGTCGCCTGGGTTCCGCGCGACCAGGCCTATGCCCGCCTGCGAAACCAGCCAGCCTGGCAAGACGCCCTGGGGGCCCTGCCCGATAATCCCCTGCCTGATGCCATCATCGTGACGCTGCAAGGCGGCGATGCGGCCACGCAAGCGCCAGAGCTGGCCCAGCGCTGGCAGCAATGGCCCGGGGTCGACCAGGTCCAGCTCGATCGCGAATGGATCCAGCGCCTGCAAAGCCTCATCCAGTTCGCCCAGTTGGGCCTGTTGCTACTGGCCATCGGGGTCGCGGTCATCGTTCTGGCCACGGTGTTCAACACCGTACGCATGCAGGCCCTGGCGCAACGCGACGAAATTACCGTTGCCCGGCTGGTGGGCGCCACCGAGAGCTTCGTGCGCCGGCCGTTCCTGTACCAGGGCGCGCTCACGGCAGGTATCGCCGCCCTGCTTTCCCTCCTGATTGCCGCCATCGCCGTTGTCTTCCTCAACGATGCGCTGCGCGGCTTGGCGCAAAGCTATGGCAGCGACTTTCTGCTGCGCTTGCCATCCTGGCCCCTGCTCATCGGCTTTCTTGTCGTGGTCTCGGGTCTGGGGGCTTTCTCGGCCCGCTGGTCCGTCACCCGCAACACACGCTTCTAGCGGTGTTTCCGGCCCGCTCCAGGCCCCTGGAGCGCTCGCCGCCCGATCTTGCGCCTTCCGCACCTGATTCCGCGCTTCGTGGCCGCACGAAGCCGTTCCGTGGCCGCTGCCGGCCCTGAACCGCCCACCCGGGATCTCCCATCACTCCTGACCACGCATCCGGCGCAGGCTTCACCGTCAGGTGAAGTGAAGAACCCCGGCCGCCCGGCCGGGTTCTTCACACGCCACACGGCTTCCTGAAAAGCCTGCGGGCAATCGCGTTCCGCGCCCCATTAACCCACAAAGTTATCCACAGCCCTGTGGATCCACTCTAGAAGGCTCCCTTGTGCACAACGCTTGCATGGATTCCGGATAACTGCCGGATTTCGGTGGACGTGCCGACTTGTGCCCATTTATCCCCAAGCTGACCAGCCACTTTCCCGCAGTGAAAAACCAATTTAAGTCTTTGATTTTTAATGACTTTATAGAGTTATAACGGTTATGCACAGGTACTTATTACTTATTGTCGTCTTGATATCAATAATACGTAGGAATAACAACGGATCGCAGCAGATTCGCCGCTGCGATGCGGGCCTGGAAAGTCGCTGGCCCACAGGTCTGAAATACCGCTTCAAACCGATGCTGTTGACAGACTTGTGCACAAGGCGTGCACCGATTCTGGATAAGTCGTACGTCTGGCGATAGGCCCGCGACTTATGCCAGCCCATCCCCGGCAACGCCAAGTGTTGTCCCGAGCAAAAAGAGGCGCAAACATTCACGGAATCATGGACTTGGCAACTTGCCCACACCATCCACAGTGCCTTATGTAGTTATCATCGTTTTGATAAAAGAGTTAAAAGAAAAACCCCTGGCTTCTCAGAAGGCAGGGGTGAGGGCAAAACAAGAAGCGCGGGAGCTACCGCGCGGCGATTGGGACAACGCCAAGCCGGCGAACCCGGGGGCCGGCAAACAAAATGCAGACTGCCTGGCGGGGTCAGCTTGGCTGAACGGGCCTCAGGGCCTCCAGACGCTTGATCGCGGCATCCAGCACGTCGGGCGTCTTGGCGAAGCAAAAACGCACCCAGCGGGCCTCTGAAGCCCTGTCAGGACTATAAAAGGCGGACAAGGGGATCACGGCAACCCCATGAGTCTGCGTGAGCCAGCGGGCGAAGTCGTTTGGTTCGCTGCGAGACAAAGCCCGATACCCGGCCACCAGAAAGAACGTTCCCTGGCTTGGCAGCACCTCGAATCCCGCTTGGGCCAGACCTTTCGCCAGATAATCCCTTTTTTGCTGATAGAAGCTCGAAAGGCTCTCGTAGTGGGCGGGATCGGCCATGTACTCCGCCAGCGCATGCTGCAAAGTGGAATTCACCGCATAGACCACGAATTGATGCACTTTGCGAAATTCGGTCGTCAAATTCGGGGGCGCGCAGCAATACCCTATCTTCCAGCCGGTGGCATGCACTGTCTTGCCAAACGACGAAACAATGAAACTGCGGGCCGCCAGGGACGGCCGGGACGCCATCGAGCGGTGCGGCTGGCCATCGAAGACGATATGTTCGTAGACCTCGTCGGAGATCAGCAGAATGTCGGTGCCGCCAACCAGCGCTTCCAGCGCGTCCAGGTCTGCCTCGGTCAGGATGCTGCAGGTGGGATTGTGAGGAAAATTAACCATGATCGCCCGGGTGCGAGGCGTGAGCGCCGCGCGCAGCCGATCCCAATCAGGGCGAAAAACCGGGTCGTCCGCGGTTGGCGGACGCATGGGAACGACAACCGGTACCCCACCCGCGAGCCGGATGGAGGGAATATAGGAATCATAGAAAGGCTCGATCACCACCACTTCGTCTCCTGGATGCACAACCGCGGCGATCGCCGAGCTGAGGGCCTGGGTCGCTCCGGCGGTGACGGTGATCTCGGTGTCGGGGTCGTAAGCCTGACCGGTAAGACGGAGGGTTTTTGACGCAATCACCTCTCGTAGCGCGGGCAGCCCCGCCATCGGGGCGTACTGATGGTTGCCCGGCCGCATCGCGCGCTGGGCCGCCTCGAGCAGAACGGGATCGGGATCGAAACTCGGGAACCCTTGCCCCAGGTTGATGGCCTGATGGGTGGCGGCGAGCTGGCTCATGACCGAGAAGATCGTTGTACCGACGTCCGGGAGTCTGGAAACCAAGTTTGGCGGAGCAAAGTGGCGGGTTGTCATGAAAACGTGTCTGGGTCGATTAAAATGTCGGTATGACGGTTCGTATTGAATCCTGCCGGGCTGCCATAAAGTACTGGCAAATCGCCATGCGTCGGATTGCAAGTCCCATCATAATGGGGCTTGCCCGGCCTCCGAAAGTCAATTTTGAGATTACCGCGGCATCATGATCATGCAAGTTTCACAACGCGGCATCGTCAAGTGGTTCGATGCCGATAAGGGTTTCGGTTTCATAACTCCGGTCGATGGCGGGCCCGACATTTTTGTCGCCGCCAGAGCCATCATCGGACGAGGATACCGTTACCTCAACCCCGAGCAGCTGGTGGAGTTCAATACGGAGGCGGGATCCCAAGGCCCGCAGGCCGTCGCCGTTCAACCTGTCGTCAATGGAAACTGATATTGTGCCTACAAAAAAGAATCAACCGCAATATGCGGTCATCGCCCAAGCCCTGATCAACGACATCGCTCGCGGCAAATACCCGGTTGGCAGCATGCTGCCCCCCGAGCTCGAGATGGCGGAACAATTCAAAGTTTCGCGGAACACCATGCGTTCCGCCTTGCGTACTTTGGTCGATATGGGGCTGGTATCGCGTCGCGCAGGACGCGGCACTCAGGTACAAACCCAGGAAATCAACCCGAACTACACGCAATCGCAGGAGTCTCTCGATAGCCTGTTTCCGGAGGCTGCCGGCTCGCGATTCGAGGTGGGAACGGGCAGGAACGTCAATGCCGACGCCGAACTCGCACTTCTGCTGGCATGCCCGCTTGGCACGCGATGGCTGCGTTTCCCTGTGGTCGAGTTGCGAAACGATGCTAAAGTTTCTTTTAGTTACGTTTATGTCGGTCCGCAGCTGCGTAATCTCAAGAACAAGCTGTCGCGGCTGACGGGAGCCTTCCACACGGCGCTTGAAGGCCTCACCGGTGACCGCGTTTTTCAAGTCGTGCAACATGCTGACGCCACCGCCGCCAATAACGACTTGGCCAAAGTCCTGGGTGTTGCAGAAGGATCTCCGTTACTGCGCAAAGCAACGCGCTTTGCGGATGAGGCCGGTCGTCTTTTGATGGTGGTCGACAGCTATTCCCTGCCGGGCCAACAACACTACACGGTGCACCTTCGTCTCAACTGGGATGGCAACGAGGAATAACGCTTCGTCGGGAAGGACCACGGGCCAAAGGGCAAGCCCCGTTCTTCAGAGGGTGTCGCAAAAGGTCTGCCTCGAACCCGCGCCGCCCTGAGCCACGCGGCTGGCCCTCGGGGCTTGGGACATTGGAGGGCGCTGTGGCCCGGGCCGGCGGGCGGGGGAAGTCGGCGGGCACTGTCTGAGCTCTGGGGCGCCGCAGGCGACCCAGGGCGAGTTTGCCCGCCGCCCGTTCGCCGACCCGGGACGCGGGAAGTCTGGCCGCGCAGCGGACAGACCGACCGACTGCCCAAGCCCCGAGGGCCGGCTGCGTGGCGCCGCAAGAACCCCAGCGGTCCGGCCTCCGCAGCCCATTCCATCAATGATCACGTAGAAAACTATTTTGCGACAACCTCGCAAGGCCGGAGTTCTTTACTTGCGCTTGAGTACATAGTCATAGTGTTTCACGTGAAACATAAAGACGCGTAGGGCCCGGTCGGGTAAAATAGAAAACTGGCTGTGTTCAGAACATCAGGAATCAAAGCTGGTGTTCCAGCATTTTTGTTGTTCCACGTGAAACACTCCCAGGTTTCAGTGGTTGCCGGCAACCTCATGGTTTCGAGTTTGCTTGGCTTTCGCTTCCCCGTGGCGGGAGGATGTATGCAATTTCCTAAGCAATTCGACGTAATCGTCGTGGGTGGCGGCCATGCGGGCACCGAGGCTGCACTGGCGTCCGCTCGCATGGGCTGCCAAACCTTGCTGTTGACCCACAATATCGAGACTCTGGGCCAGATGTCATGTAATCCATCGATTGGTGGCATTGGCAAAGGACATCTGGTCAAAGAAATCGATGCCTTGGGCGGCGCGATGGCGTTGGCGACCGACGAGGCGGGCATTCAGTTTCGTATTCTCAATGGCTCAAAAGGGCCAGCGGTTCGCGCTACGCGTGCCCAGGCGGACCGCGTCCTGTATCGGGCGGCTATCCGCAGCCGCTTGGAGAATCAGGAAAATCTCTGGCTGTTCCAGCAGGCGGTAGACGACCTCATTCTCGAGGGTGATCGTGTCGTTGGCGCTGTGACGCAGATCGGGCTGCGGTTTCGCGCCCATGCGGTGGTGCTTACCGCCGGCACCTTCCTCAATGGCAGGATCCACGTGGGATTGGAGAACTATGCTGCGGGCAGAGCGGGGGATCCGCCCGCCGTTTCATTGGGCGCGCGTTTGCAAGAGCTCAAGCTGCCCCAGGGACGCTTGAAAACGGGAACGCCACCTCGCATCGATGGACGTTCCATCAACTTTTCGAAGCTGGAAGAGCAGCCAGGCGATCTTGACCCCGTGCCAGTGTTTTCCTATCTGGGCAAGACCGACATGCACCCTCGGCAGGTGCCCTGCTGGATCACACACACCAATGAGCGCACCCACGATATCATCCGGGCCGGGTTGGATCGTTCGCCCATGTACACCGGCATTATCGAGGGTGTCGGGCCGCGCTACTGTCCTTCGATCGAAGACAAGATCCATCGGTTTGCCGACAAAACGTCGCATCAGGTGTTTCTTGAGCCCGAGGGACTGACAACGAATGAGTTCTATCCCAATGGGGTTTCCACGAGCCTGCCTTTCGATGTGCAGCTGGACTTGGTTCATTCGTTGCCCGGTCTGGAAGACGCTCACATTCTTCGTCCCGGTTATGCGATCGAGTACGACTATTTCGACCCCAGGGGTCTGAAGGCCAGCCTTGAAACCCGTGCTTTGCGCGGCTTGTTCTTTGCGGGGCAGATCAATGGTACGACGGGGTACGAAGAGGCAGCGGCGCAAGGTCTTCTTGCCGGAGCCAACGCGGCGCTGTTGGTCCAGGGCAAGGAAGCCTGGGTACCTCGGCGCGACGAAGGTTACCTCGGCGTGCTGGTGGACGATCTCATCACGCGCGGCGTCTCCGAGCCCTATCGTATGTTTACCTCCCGGGCGGAGTACCGCTTGAGTTTGCGGGAAGACAACGCCGATTGGCGGCTAACCGAAGTCGGTCGTGGTCTAGGATTGATCGACGACACGCGTTGGGACGCGTTCAGCCGCAAGAGGGATCAGGTGGAAGCCGAGATACAACGGCTACGTTCCACGTGGATCAATCCCACGACATTTCCGCCGGAGGTGGCGACGCCTTTGTTGGGCAAAGCCATCGAGCGCGAGTACTCCTTAGCCGATTTGCTCAAGCGGCCCAATGTTCGCTACACGGATTTGATGCGTGCACGCGATGCCGGGGATAAATGCTTCGCCGGACCAGGCTTGCCATGGGGTGATGCCGCCGAGCAAGTCGAGATCCAGATCAAGTATGCCGGCTATATCTCTCGCCAGAAGGAAGAAGTCGATAAGCAATTGGCTCATGAAAACCAAAGGCTGCCGGAGGACTTGAATTACGATGACGTCAAAAGTTTGTCGTTCGAGGTTCGACAGAAGTTGAAGCAACATCGCCCTCAAACGATAGGGCAGGCATCACGTATCTCAGGCATGACGCCGGCTGCAATCTCCCTCCTGATGATCCACGTGAAACGTCTACATCAGAGTCGTTTTGCTGGCGACTCAAAAAATGGAGAGAGCAGGGGGCCTGCACCGATGACCACGGAGGTGGCGTGAGCAATTCAATGTCGGTGTGGGAAGCCAACTTACAGGCCGATGCGGCGGCCATGGGTGTGGTGGTGAGCGATGCTGCGTTGCAGCAAATGCGTCAGTATCTTGAACAGTTGCATCGCTGGAACCGGACCTACAATCTCACCGCCGTGCGGGACTTCGAGGAGATGAGGGTCCAGCATTTGCTGGACAGCCTATCGATTCTCCCGGTGCTCGAACGCGAAGCGGCTCGTTGGGCCGCCTCGGCCACCGGCTCGGAGCAGGCGGCCGGCGCGACGGGATCTATCCGGATTCTCGACGTAGGATCGGGAGGAGGGCTGCCCGGAGTGGTGATCGCGATCCAGAAGCCGGATTGGCAGGTGACGTGCGTCGATGCCGTTGCCAAGAAAACCGCCTTCATTCAACAGATGGCGGGCGTCTTGCGGCTTCCTGGCCTTGCCGCCCGTCATGCCCGTATCGAACAACTGCCGCCGCAGGGCAGCCATCTCATCGTTTCCCGGGCCTTTGCCTCGCTAACCGACTTCGTTCAACTGGTAAAGCAGCATCTGGCGCCCGGCGGCCGCCTATTGGCCATGAAAGGCAGATATCCCGACGACGAACTGGCCGATCTGGCGCGCGTTGCGCCCGATTGGCGCGTCGAATCCTCCGAAACACTGGAGGTGGCCGGGCTGGACGCACAGCGTTGCGTTCTGGTTCTGGCCCCGGCCAGTACCGACTCCGCCGTCGACAACACCGTTGCTTCCCCCGACTCATCTGACCGGAACTGATTTCCATGCCTCCCAAGCCGATTTCCGCGCGCGTGTTTTGCATTGCCAATCAAAAGGGCGGGGTGGGCAAAACCACCACGGCCGTCAATCTGGCCGCCTCGTTGGCCATCCAGCGCCAGAAAGTGCTGCTGATCGACCTGGACCCCCAAGGCAACGCCACGATGGGCAGCGGAGTCGATAAACGCACCGTGGAGCACACGGTATACGAGGTGCTGATCGGCGAGCAGAGCATCCTTACCGCCAAGGTTCGCGCCGAAGCCGCGGGATACGACGTGCTGCCGGCCAATCGCGAGCTCTCGGGCGCGGAGATCGACCTCGTGCGGATGGAGGAACGCGAGCTCCGCCTGAAGCGCGCGATTGAGGAGGTTTCGGACCAATATCATTTCATTCTCATCGATTGCCCGCCCACGTTGTCGCTGCTCACGCTCAACGGCCTGACGGCGGCGCACGGCGTCGTCATTCCCATGCAGTGCGAGTATTTCGCCCTGGAAGGGCTGTCGGATCTCGTCAATACGATCAAACGCCTGTATGCCAATATCAATCCGGATCTGCGCATCATCGGTCTGTTGCGCGTGATGTTCGATCCGCGCGTCACGCTGCAGCAACAGGTATCGGCGCAACTCGAGGAACACTTTGGCGATAAGGTCTTTCGCACGGTGATCCCGCGCAATGTGCGTTTGGCGGAAGCGCCCAGCCACGGCGTGCCGGGCGTGCTCTACGATAAATCGTCCCGTGGCGCCCAGGCCTATCTGGCATTTGGCAAAGAGATGATCAAGCGCGTGGCCAAGCTTTGACCCATGGGCTCCCGCCGGGAGGCCGGAGTCTTCACGGTAGGGGCCAAAAGAACTCGAGGCGTGGCGGCAACTTCGTGAAGTCGCCCACTGCTTCTACGTTGATAGGAACATATTATGGTAGCCAAGAAACCCAAGGGTCTCGGTCGCGGTCTGGAAGCTTTGCTGGGCGGCGACGAGGCCGTTCTCGACGTTCTTCAGGCCGATAAGCGGGGGGCCGACGCGCGTACCGCGGGCAAACCGGCCGCCGCGCAGGGGCCGGCCGTGTTGCTTATCGAACAGCTCCAGGCCGGCCGCTACCAGCCGCGCACGCGCATGGACGAAGAGGCGCTGGGCGAGCTCGCGGAGTCGATCCGCACGCAAGGAGTGATGCAGCCTATCCTGGTGCGTCCCATCCCGGGAGGCGCGGCCAAGCAAGCCAAGTACGAGATCATCGCCGGTGAGCGCCGCTTCCGTGCCGCGCGCATGGCTGGCCTGGCGGAAGTTCCCGTCCTGGTCCGCGAAGTGGACGATCAGCAGGCGGCGGTGATGGCGCTGATCGAAAACATGCAGCGCGAAGATCTCAACGCGCTGGAAGAAGCCCAAGGCGTGCATCGCCTGCTCAACGAGTTCGGCCTGACTCATGAACAGGCGGCGCAGGCCATCGGCCGGTCACGTTCGGCCACCACCAATCTTTTGCGCCTGCTCAATCTGGCCGAGCCTGTCCAGATCATGCTGCTGGCGGGCGATATCGATATGGGCCACGCGCGGGCCCTGCTGGCCTTGGACGCCGCCCAGCAGATCCAGCTTTCCAACGTCGTGGTGGCCAAGCGTCTTTCGGTGCGCGAAACCGAGCGGCTGGTGGCGAGCACGGTGGCGGAAGCGGACGGTAGCGCGTCACGGCGCCGAGGCGCCTCGACGGGAGGAGGGCGCGACGTTGCCCGTCTGGAGGAAAAGCTCTCCGACGTCCTTGGCACAAAGGTGGCGTTCAAGCTCGGCGCGCGCGAGCGGGGCCAGATCGTCATCGACTTCCATGGCTGGGAACACCTGTCGTCCCTGCTTGAACGGCAGGGGCTGGGCAAGGTCCTGGAAGACCTGTAGCCTCGCGGTTCCGGCGAAGGCTTTGATCGGGCCGGTCGCGCGGCCAGAAATTTCTGTTGTGGAGCTATCCCATGAATGCCATCCGTGATCTGCAAGCCGTACCCCGTGCCATTCCGCCGGCGTGCTTCGATGCCTTGCGCGAGCGCTTTGGCGAGCGTTTTTCGCAATCCGCGGCGGTGCGTGAGCACCATGGCCGCGACGAGTCCGCCTATCCGACGATGCCGCCCGATGCCGTGGTGTTTGCCGAAAGCACCGACGACGTCGCCGCGGCGGCGGCGATTTGCCACGCGCATGGCACGCCGCTGATCGCCTACGGCGCGGGCTCGTCGGTGGAGGGCAACTTTCTGGCCATCGAGGGCGGAGTCGTGATCGATCTCAGCCGCATGAATGCGGTGGTCGCGGTGCATCCCGAGGATCTCACCGTCACGGTGCAGGCCGGGGTAACGCGCAAGCAGCTGAACGACCACTTGCGCGATACCGGCTTGTTTTTCCCCATCGATCCCGGCGCCGATGCCAGCCTGGGCGGTATGTGCGCCACGCGAGCCTCGGGCACCAACGCGGTGCGCTATGGCACGATGCGCGAGAATGTGGTCAACCTGACGGTGGTTACCGCCAGTGGTCAAGTCTTGCGCACGGCGCGGCGGGCCCGGAAATCATCCGCCGGCTACGATCTCACCCGGCTATTCGTGGGTAGCGAGGGAACCCTCGGCATCATTACCGAAGTCACCGTCAAGCTGTATCCGCTGCCCGAAGCCGTGTCGGCAGCCATTTGCCACTTCCCGACGGTGGATGATGCGGTGCGGGCCGTGATCGAAATTATCCAGATGGGGATTCCGGTGGCCCGGGTGGAGCTGATGGACACCACGACGGTGCGCGCCGTCAATCGCTACAGCAAGCTGACGCTGCGCGAATCGCCGCTGCTGCTGTTCGAATTCCACGGCTCGGAGGCGGGCGTACAGGAACAGGCGCAAGTCGTGCGCGACATTACCGATAGCCACCAGGGCGAGGATTTTGAATGGGCCACCCAGCCCGAAGACCGTACCCGGCTGTGGTCGGCGCGGCATAATGTGTATTTCGCGGGCATCAACCTGCGCCCGGGATGCCGAGCCAACACCACCGATGTTTGCGTGCCGATCTCCAGGCTGGCCGAATGCATCGCCCAGACCAACCTCGATCTGGCCAAGGCCGGTTTCCCGGCGCTGGTGGTGGGCCATGTGGGCGACGGCAATTTCCACGTCCAGATGCTGCTCGATCCAGACGACCCCGCGGAGTACGATGAAGCCGAGGCCATCAATCATCGATTGGTGGAGCGTGCCCTGGCGATGGACGGCACCTGTACCGGCGAACATGGCGTCGGGCTGCACAAGATGCCGTTCCTCGCGCTCGAGCACGGCGACGTCGGCGTCGAGATCATGCGTAGCCTCAAGCATGCCCTCGATCCCCGCAATATTCTCAATCCGGGCAAGGTTGTGAGCGCCCCCATACCTGCCGCTATGCGTCAGGCCCCCCGAGGGGGTCAAGGAAACTTGGGGCGTCCCGGCGTTTCCTTGTGAGCTGGTAACCGGGTCCGGCGTTTCGCGATCGGCAAGCGCGCCTCGCGCCGCGGCCACTTTCGACTCAGGAGATTTCTATGAACGATCTACAGTTGCTCATCAATGACCAGGCCGTGGCCGCAAGCAATGGCGCCACCTTCGAACGCCACAACCCCATGACCGGCGCGGTGGCCACCCGCGCGGCGGCCGCCGGCGTCGAAGACGCCAAGGCGGCGGCGGATGCGGCCCAGGCGGCGTTTCCGGGCTGGGCGGCGCTGGGGCCCGGCGAACGCCGCATGCGCCTGCTGCGCGCCGCCGATATCCTGGCCGAGCGGGTCGACGAATTCGTGGCCGCCATGATGGAGGAAACCGGCTCCACCGCGCCATGGGCGCAGTTCAACGTTCACCTGGCCAGCAACATGCTGCGCGAAGCGGGCGCCCTTACCACCCAGGTATCGGGCGAAGTCCTGCCTTCCGACAAACCCGGCACCACGGTGCTGGCGGTGCGCCAGCCGGTGGGCGTGGTGGTGGGCATCGCTCCCTGGAATGCTCCGGTGATCCTGGGTGTGCGCGCCATAGCCACGCCATTGGCGTGCGGCAATACCGTCATCCTCAAGGCATCTGAAATATGCCCAAAAACCCATCATTTGATCGGTGACGTTCTCTCGCAGGCGGGTCTGGGCAAAGGTGTGGTCAATATCATTACCAACGATCCCAATGACGCCCCGCAGGTGGTCGATGCCCTGATCGCGCATCCCGCGGTGCGCCGGATCAACTTTACCGGTTCCACGCGGGTGGGGCGCATCATCGCCGAAACCGCGGCGCGCCATCTCAAGCCCGCTCTGCTTGAACTGGGCGGCAAGGCGCCGCTGGTGGTGCTGGACGACGCCAATCTGGATCACGCCGTCAATGCCGCCATCTTCGGTTCCTTCATGCACCAGGGCCAGATCTGCATGTCCACCGAACGCCTGGTGGTCGATGAGTCCGTGGCCGACGAATTCGTGCGCAAGTTCGCCGAGCGCGCCAATGCCCTGACGGTGGGCGACCCGGCGGAGGGCAAGGCGCCGCTGGGCTCGGTGGTGGATCAAAGCACGATCGACCGCTGCATGGAACTCATCCAAGACGCCGTGGGCAAGGGGGCCAGGCTGGTGGCCGGCGGCAAGGCAAACGGCACGCTCATGCAGGCCACCGTGCTCGACGGCGTAACCGACGCCATGCGCATCTACTACGAGGAGTCCTTCGGGCCCATGGTATGCGTGATCCGCGGCAAGGGAGTAGACGATCTCGTCCGGCTGGCCAACGACACCGAGTATGGTTTGGCATCGGCCGTGTTCGGCCACGACGTAACCCGCGCCATCGAAGTGGCCAAGCGCATCGACGCCGGCATCTGCCACATCAATGGCCCGACCGTCCACGACGAAGCGCACGTGCCATTTGGTGGTACAAAAAACAGCGGTTATGGCCGTTTCGGCGGCAAGGCCGGGATCGCCGAGTTCACCGAGCTGCGTCAGATCACCATCGAGCAGGGCGGCCAGCAGTATCCCTTCTGATATCCGGGATCATGCCGTCGGCCAAAAGCCGGCGGCGTTCGTCCTGTGGCGGCATCGCGGCGACTGCGCGCCGCCCGGATCCGGCACATGAGGGCCGCCGGGTGCTCGATGCCTCGCAGGCATAGCCAAACCCCGGCGAGCGCGCCATAATCTCGGCCTGTTTTCCGTCGTCCAGCCCCGGCCCCGCCGGGGTTGGTTTTTTCATTTCCCGATTCCTGAGCCTCCCATGATCCGTGCCGCCGTCAATATCGCCGAACTGCGCCAGCGCGCGCGCCAGCGCCTGCCTCGTCTGGTGTTCGAGTATCTCGACGGCGGGGCGGAGGATGAGCTATCGCTGCGGGCCAACCGGCAGGGTTTCGACGACTGGCGGCTGCAGCCGCGCCTGCTGCGCGATGTGTCGGAGCGCAGCCAGGCGGTGTCGTGGTGGGATCGCGAGCTGCCATCGCCCATGGCGGTGGCGCCCATCGGCCTGGCCGGGGTGTTCTGGCCCAAGGCGGATATCGCGGTCGCGCAGGCGGCGGCGGCCGCGGGCCTGCCCTATATTCTGTCCACCGCGTCCAATAGCAGTATCGAAGAAGTCGCCGAGCAGGCGGGCGGCGATCTCTGGTTCCAGCTCTACGTCATCAATCGCAGCATCGCCGATGGCCTGGTACGGCGGGCGCTGGCCGCCGGCTATCGCACTCTGGTGCTCACGATCGATGTTGCCGTGGGCGGCAAGCGGGAGCGCGACCTGTTCAACGGCTTCACCCAGCCATTCCGCCTCACGCCCCGCGTGTTGTGGGATATGGCGCGGCGCCCGCACTGGTTGACCCAGAACTGGCGGGGAGCGCCGCAACTGGCGAATCTAGTCACCCTCGAAGCCCCGGACGCCGAATCGCAGGCCGCGCTGGTACAACGGCGCATGGATGCCAGCTACGACTGGGAGGCCTTGCAAAGACTGCGCGAGATGTGGCCGCATCGCTTGGTGGTCAAGGGCATCCTGCACGCCGACGACGCGCGCCGGGCCTTCGAACTCGGCTGCGATGGCGTGGTGTTATCCAATCACGGCGGACGGCAGCTCGATGGCGCGGTGAGCGCCCTGGATGTACTGCCGCAAGTGGCCAAGCTGGCCAACCGTGGTCTGGTGTTGATAGACGGCGGTGTGCGCCGCGGCAGCGACGTGCTGAAGGCCCGGGCGCTGGGCGCCGACGGCGTGCTGGTTGGCCGGGCCGCGCAGTTTGGCGTGGCCAGTGGCGGTCGTGCAGGCGCGGCACGAGCCCTGGCGATTTTGCGCGACGAGCTTGACCGTACGATGGCGCTGGCCGGCGTGGCCTCGCTCGAACGGATTCCCGATGATTTGTTGCGTCGCAACAACTTCTGAAGCCAAGTATTTTGTAAAAAAGCAACAAACACCATCCGAGGTTTCAGCAATTCGCTGGAGCAGCCAAAAAGCCTTTATATTTCAGGGTATTAAGGGTGGCTCTGGAAGGTTGGCGCAAGCCGCCGCCGGCAGACGATTGCACAAAACCTAGGGTTTTTACGCAGGCGATTTGCCGGCCAAACTTGAAACAAGTTATACTCGAAAAGTTTGACGCTTAACCAATATCCAAGCGTCGCAGGCATTGACTGTGAGCCGGGGCCAGGTAGTCCGGGCGCAACGATTGGGAGGCACAATGACCCAGATCGAAGCTCCCGACCGGGATTCGTCCCGCATGTCGAGGCCCGCGGCCAACGAACCCTGGGATGAATCCCCCGAGCCCGAGATCGCCTCTGCCGATCTCACCGCCGAGCAAATCGCCCGGCTGAACCACGGAGCCTTGCGCCTGTTGGCGCGATTGGTCCTGGTCCAGCTGGTGGCGGTGGTGGCCGTGGTGCTGGTGGCCTGGGGCTGGGCGGGAGCCGCCGCCGCGGTATCGGCGCTGGTGGGGGCGGGCTCGTATGCGCTGCCCAACGTGCTGTTTGCATTGCGGTTGATGTTTTCAGCCGTGGGAGTCGGCAAGGCGAGTCCGGTGACGTTCTTCCTTGGCGAATTCCTCAAGCTCGGAGCCACCGCCGCATTGCTGGTGTTGGGTGTGAGCCTGGCCGGAGGGGCCCTGGTGTGGCCGGCGCTGATCGCCGGCCTGATCGTGGCCCTCAAAAGCCATTATGCGTTGTCGTTGTTCAAAAGTTCGTAGTTCACCGAGTGTGCCTGGCGTTCGCCGCACAGTGCATACGGCAAATCGATAGGGTTTTCAGATGGCTAGTGCTGCGCCTACCGCATCCGAATACATCGTGCACCACTTGGGGCACTTCAACAATATCGGAGAGCCGCAATCGGTGGTAGCCGATTTTGGCGTCATCAATTACGACTCCCTGTTCTGGGCGATCCTCATGGGAGCGATCGTCTGCTTCCTCCTGTGGCGGGCCGCGTCGCGGGCCACGTCGGGCGTTCCTGGCCGCTTCCAGGGCGCGATCGAGATGTTGGCCGAAATGGTGGAAGAGCAGGCCAAGGGCATCATCCCCAACGAGACGACCCGCCGCTTCGTGTCGCCGCTGGCGCTCACCGTGTTCCTCTGGGTGATCCTGATGAACGCGCTCGACCTGATCCCGGTCGATCTCGTGCCCCGGATCCTGGCCTGGACGGGTCTGGATTCCGTCATCCACTATCATCGCATCCTGCCCACCGCCGACCTCAACGTGCCGCTGGGCATGGCGCTGGGCGTGCTGCTCCTGATGCTCTACTACGGCCTCAAGATCAAGAGCCCTGGCGGTTTCGTCAAAGAGCTCTTCACCGCGCCCTTCCATGGTGCCGGTTTCATGGCGGTGGTGCTAGCGCCGTTCAATCTCCTGCTCAACATCATCGAGTACCTCGCCAAGGCGGTATCGCTTGGCATGCGGTTGTTCGGCAACATGTTCGCCGGCGAACTGATCTTCATGCTGATCGCCCTGCTCGGCGCCGCCTGGACGGGCTTCAACGCCTCCAGCTTCGCGTTCGGTATCGGTCATATCCTGGCGGGATCGGCCTGGGCCATCTTCCACATCCTGATCGTTTTGCTGCAGGGCTTCATCTTCATGATGCTCACCCTGGTGTATGTCGGCCAGGCGCATGAGGGGCACTGATACCGGCCGGTAGCCGGGTATTGCGTGTAGTCGGGGTGCGGTGGGCATAGGGCAGGCTGCAACCCAATCTTTCTTGTTCTCTTTAGTTTCCTGATTTCCCATATCTTTCAAGGAGTTGTCATGACCAACGTCGCTTTCGTTGCTCTCGCTTGCGGTCTGATCATCGGCCTGGGCGCCATCGGTGCCTGCCTGGGTATCGCCATCATGGGCGGCAAGTACATCGAAGCCTCGGCCCGTCAACCTGAGCTGATGAACGCCCTGCAAACCAAGATGTTCCTGCTCGCCGGCCTGATCGACGCCGCCTTCCTGATCGGTGTTGCTATCGCCCTGCTGTTCGCGTTCGCCAATCCTTTCGTTGGCTGACAACCGCGGGCCCACCGCCTGCGCCTCTCCCAGGGTGTGGCGACTCGGCAGTCGCCGCCACCACTACTGAAGTACCTCTTGCAATAGGGAAACGACCGTGAATCTGAACGCAACGATCTTCTTTCAGATGCTCGTGTTCTTCGTTCTCGGCTGGTTCACGATGAAATTCGTGTGGCCGCCGCTGACGAGGGCCATCGACGAGCGTCGTCAGAAAATCGCTGCCGGTCTGGCCGATGCCGAACGCGGCAAGGCAGATCTGGCACAGGCGCAAGCTCGCATCAGCCTGCTGGAGTCTTCGGCCAAGGCCGAGAACCAGTCCCGTCTGGCTGAATCCGAGAAACAAGCCGCCGCCATGATCGAACAGGCCCGCCGCGATGCCGAGGCGGAACGCGCCCGGATTCTGGCACAAGCCAAGCAGGAAGCCGAACAGGAAATGCAACGTGCGCGTGAAGCCCTGCGCGACTCGGTGGCCGATCTCGCCGTCAAGGGCGCCGAGCAGATCCTGAAGCGCGAAGTCAACGCCCAAGCCCACGCCGAGCTTCTCGGCCAGCTCAAGGCCCAGCTTTGATCACCAGGATTTTCCACCATGGCTGAACTGTCCACCATCGCCCGGCCCTATGCCGAGGCCATCTTTGAAGTGGCCGGCACCGACGGCGCCGGCCTGGGCGCCTGGGCCGACACGCTCCAGGAAATGGCCCAGGTCGTGGGCCATCCCGAGGTCCAGGCGGTGCTTGCCGATCCTCACCTCGACGCGGCCGCGCGCGCCAATCTCGTACGCGGCCTCCTGAAGTCCACGCCCAGCCCGAAGGCAGTCAATTTTCTCAGCATGCTGGCCGAAAACGACCGCATGCTGCTGCTGCCCGAGATCGCGGCGCAGTTCGTCCAGCTTAAAAATCGTCAGGAAGGCAGTGCCGATGCCCTCATCGAAACCGCCTACGAACTGACCGGAGCCCAGTTGGCCGAACTCGTCGCCGGGCTCGAAAAGAAGTTCAACATCAAACTGAAGCCCGACGTGCGCGTCGACGCCTCGCTGATCGGTGGCGTGCGCGTGGTCGTTGGCGATCAGGTGCTGGACACTTCGGTGCGGGCGCAGCTCGAGCGTATGCGCGACACGCTGGTGGCCCACTGATACAGCACCGGTTAACAGGATTCCAGGAGTCTATCCATGCAACTCAATCCGTCCGAGATCAGCGAACTGCTGAAAAGCCGCATCGAAGGGCTGGGCTCGTCGACCGATATCCGGACCCAAGGGACCGTGGTGTCGGTGACCGACGGCATCACCCGCATCCATGGCCTGTCCGATGTGATGCAGGGCGAAATGCTCGAATTCCCCAACAATACCTACGGCCTGGCGCTGAACCTCGAGCGTGATTCGGTCGGCGCGGTGATTCTGGGCGAGTACACCCACATCTCCGAAGGCGATACCGTCAAGACCACCGGCCGCATCCTCGAAGTGCCGGTCGGCCCCGAGTTGCGTGGCCGCGTCGTGGATGCCCTGGGCACTCCGATCGACGGCAAGGGCCCGATCAACGCCAAGGCCACCGACATCATCGAGAAGGTCGCGCCGGGCGTGATCGCGCGGAAGTCGGTGTCGCAGCCGGTGCAAACCGGCCTCAAGGCCATCGACGCCATGGTGCCCATCGGCCGCGGCCAGCGCGAGCTGATCATCGGCGACCGCCAAACGGGTAAAACCGCCGTCGCCGTCGACACCATCATCAGCCAGAAGGGCAAGAACATCACGTGCGTGTACGTGGCGATCGGCCAGAAGGCCTCCACGGTCAACAACGTGGTGCGCAAGCTCGAAGAGCACGGCGCGCTCGAGTACACCATCATCGTGGCCGCCACGGCTTCCGATTCGGCTGCCATGCAGTATTTGTCCGCCTACGCGGGCTGCACGATGGGCGAGTACTTCCGCGATCGTGGCGAAGACGCCATCATCATCTACGACGATCTCACCAAGCAGGCCTGGGCCTATCGCCAGATCTCGCTGCTGCTGCGCCGCCCTCCCGGCCGCGAAGCCTATCCCGGCGACGTCTTCTACCTGCACTCGCGTTTGCTCGAGCGTTCCGCCCGCGTCAACGAGGAGTACGTCGAGAAGTTCACCAATGGCGCCATCAAGGGTAAAACCGGTTCGCTCACCGCGCTGCCGATCATCGAAACCCAGGCGGGCGACGTCTCGGCCTTCGTGCCCACCAACGTGATCTCGATCACCGACGGTCAGATCTTCCTCGAAACCGACCTCTTCAACGCCGGTATCCGCCCCGCCATCAACGCCGGTATCTCGGTGTCTCGGGTGGGTGGCGCGGCCCAGACCAAGGTCATCAAGAAGCTCGCCGGCGGCATCCGTACCGACCTTGCGCAGTACCGCGAGCTTGCCGCCTTCGCCCAGTTCGCCTCCGACCTCGACGACGCCACCCGGCGCCAGCTCGAGCGCGGCAAGCGTGTGGTCGAGCTGCTCAAGCAGCCTCAGTACCAGCCCCTGCAGGTGTGGGAGCTCGCCGTCTCGCTGTATGCCGTCAACAACGGCTACCTCGACGACGTCGACGTGCCCCAGGTGCTGTCGTTCGAGAAGAACCTGAAGGACTACCTGAAGTCCAAGTACGCCGACCTCATCGGCCGTATCGAAGACACCCAGGAACTGTCCAAGGACGACGACGCCAAGCTGGCCGAGGCGATCCAGGACTTCAAAAAGAACGGGTCTTACTGAGCAACGTCATCCCGCGCAGGCGGGTGGCACCCTGCCGGGGCGGCGGTCGCCGCCCCGGGTTTAGGATAAAGAGCTATGGCCGGAATCAAGGAAATCCGTACCAAGATCAAGAGCGTGCAAAACACGAGCAAGATCACCAAGGCAATGGAGATGGTGGCAGCGTCCAAGATGCGCAAGGCGCAGGATCGTATGCGCACCGCCCGCCCGTATGCCGACAAGGTACGTAATATCGCCGCCCATATGTCGCAGGCCAACCCGGATTACTCCCATCCGTACCTGGTGACGCGCAGCGACATCAAGGCTGTGGGCATGATCGTCGTGACCACCGACAAAGGCCTGTGCGGCGGTCTCAATACCAACGTGCTGCGTGCGGTGCTCAATCGCATCAAAGAGTTCGAAGCCGACAGCGTGAAGCTGCAGGCAACGGCCATTGGCAACAAGGGCCTGGGCTTCCTCACCCGACTCGGCGTCGACCTGGTGTCCCAGGAAACCCAGTTGGGCGATACCCCCAGCCTCGATCGCCTGATCGGCGCCATCAAGGTGCAGCTCGACGATTTCGCCGAAGGCCGCATCGACGCCGTGTACCTGGCCTACAACCGCTTCATCAACACGATGCGCCAAGAGCCGGTGATCGAGCAGTTGCTGCCGCTCTCGTCCGAGCGTTTCGAGCAGTCGGAAGCCGAGAAGTCCAGCTACTCGTGGGACTACATCTACGAGCCGGATGCCAAGACGGTGGTCGACGAGCTTCTGCTGCGCTATGTCGAGGCGCTGGTGTACCAGGCGGTAGCCGAGAACATGGCCTCCGAGCAGTCGGCCCGGATGGTGGCCATGAAGTCCGCATCCGACAACGCCAAGAAGGTAATCGGCGAGCTCCAGCTGATCTACAACAAGACCCGCCAGGCGGCCATTACCAAAGAAATCTCGGAAATCGTAGGGGGCGCGGCGGCCGTTTAAGGCCGGCGCCGCCCGCCAGCAAACAGGAATCTGCAGGGTGCGACGCGCGTTTCCGCTGCCGGCGCATCTCAACATTCAAGGAATCGATATGAGCAACGGAACCATCGTTCAGTGCATCGGCGCCGTGGTGGACATTCAGTTTCCCCGCGACCAAATGCCCAGGGTCTACGACGCCCTCACCCTCGCCGACGACAGCTCCGCCTTCGCCGAGAAGGGCCTGACCTTCGAAGTCCAGCAGCAGCTCGGCGACGGTGTCGTGCGCACCATCGCCATGGGCTCGTCCGACGGCCTGCGCCGCGGCATGGCCGTGGCCGGCACCGGCGCCCCGATCTCGGTGCCCGTGGGTCGCGGCACCCTGGGCCGCATCATGGACGTTCTCGGCCGCCCGATCGACGAAGTCGGCCCCATCGATAGCGATGAGCGCCGCGCCATTCACCAGCCGCCGCCCGCCTTCGACGAGCTGTCGCCTTCGGTGGAACTGCTCGAAACCGGCATCAAGGTGATCGACCTGGTCTGCCCCTTCGCCAAGGGCGGCAAGGTGGGCCTGTTCGGCGGCGCCGGCGTGGGCAAAACGGTCAACATGCTCGAGCTGATCAACAACATCGCCAAGCAGCACAGCGGTTTGTCGGTATTCGCCGGCGTGGGCGAGCGTACCCGCGAAGGCAACGACTTCTACCACGAGATGGCGGAAGCGGGCGTGATCCAGATGGATAACCTGCCCGAGTCCAAGGTGGCGATGGTGTTCGGCCAGATGAACGAGCCGCCCGGCAACCGCCTGCGCGTGGCGCTGACCGGCCTGACCATGGCCGAGAAGTTCCGCGACGAAGGCCGCGACATCCTCTTCTTCGTCGACAACATCTACCGCTACACCCTGGCCGGCACCGAAGTGTCGGCACTGCTGGGCCGCATGCCTTCCGCCGTGGGCTACCAGCCCACCCTGGCCGAAGAGATGGGTCGCCTGCAAGAGCGCATCACGTCCACCAACACGGGTTCGATCACCTCGATCCAGGCCGTGTACGTGCCGGCGGATGACCTTACCGACCCCTCGCCCGCCACCACCTTCCTTCACCTCGACTCCACCGTCGTGCTGTCGCGCGACATCGCCGCACTGGGTATCTACCCCGCCGTCGACCCGCTCGATTCCAGCTCGCGCCAGCTCGATCCGCAAGTGGTGGGCGAAGAGCACTACCAAGTGGCCCGCGGCGTGCAGCAAACCCTGCAGCGCTACAAGGAATTGCGCGACATCATCGCCATTCTGGGCATGGACGAGCTCTCGCCGGAAGACAAGCAGGCCGTGGCCCGCGCCCGGAAGATCCAGCGCTTCCTGTCGCAACCCTTCCACGTGGCCGAAGTGTTTACCGGCGCTCCGGGCAAGTACGTGTCCCTGAAGGAAACCATCCGCGGCTTCAAGATGATCGTCGAGGGCGAGTGCGATGCGCTGCCCGAGCAGGCCTTCTACATGGTCGGCACCATCGACGAAGCCTTCGAGAAGGCCAAGACCCTGAAGTAATGCTCAGGCGCGGTGGCGGCCGGCGCGTTCGTCGCGGTGGCCGCCGTCCTTCAACCTTCTTTTCAAAGGAAGCCCGATGGCAACCATTCATGTCGATGTCGTCAGCGCCGAAGCCTCGATCTTCGCGGGTGAAGCCAAGTTCGTATCGCTCCCCGGCGAAGCCGGCGAGCTGGGCATCCTGCCGGGCCACACGCCACTGATTTCGCGCATCCGCCCGGGCACGGTCAAGATCGTCACGGCCGACGACGCCGAGGAACTCGTCTTCGTGGCCGGTGGCCTGCTCGAGATCCAGCCGGGCACGGTCACCGTGCTGGCCGATACCGCGATCCGCAGCCGTGATCTCGACGAGGCCAAGGCCGAAACGGCGCGCAAGCAGGCCGAAGAAGCCCTGCGCAACGCCAAAGACAAGGCCGAAGTGGCCGTGGTCGAGGCCGAGCTGGCCATGCTGGCCGCGCAGCTGGCGGCCATCCGCAAGCTGCGCCGCGGCTGACGCCAGCCCCATATCACCCCATCGGGGGTCGATATATCGTCCAAAACCCACTCCGCTGCCGCGAGGTGGGTTTTTTTTCGTCCCGAGCAAGTCGGGTTGGCTGACGGGTCCCTCCGGGGCAACGACGCGGCGCCGATGGCGAGCGCCGGGGTCTTTCGCTAGGTTCGCCGCCGCAGGGAGCAGGCATGAAGCACGAAGTCCGGATCGACCCCTACCGCAAGATCAGCCTGCGCCTCATCCCGCTGATGATGCTGCTGTACTTCATGGCCTTCCTAGACCGGGTGAACATCGGCTTCGCGGCGTTGACGATGAACCAGGACCTCGGGTTCACGGCCTATATCTACGGCTGGGGGGCGGGGATCTTCTTCCTGGGCTACTTTCTGTTCGAAGTCCCCAGCAACGTCCTGCTGCAAAAGGTGGGGCCGCGGCGCTGGATCGCCCGCATCATGATCACCTGGGGAGTCTTGTCCGCCGCCATGGCCTTCGTGTCGGGCACCTGGAGCTTCCTCGTGCTGCGCTTCTTGCTGGGGGTGGCCGAGGCCGGGTTCCTGCCGGGCATGCTGTTGTACCTCACCTACTGGTTTCCGGCGCGCCATCGCGCCAAGTTCATCGCGCTGTTCATGGCGGCGGTGCCGTTGGCGAACACCATCGGGGCCCCCATTTCGGGCCTTATCGTCGATATGAACGACTTCCTGGGACTCAGGGGCTGGCAGTGGCTGTTTCTCATCGAGGGTCTGCCCTCCTGCGTGCTGGGCGTGGTGGTGCTGCTCGTGCTGCCGGACGGGCCCGCGCGCGCGAAGTGGCTTACCGCGGAGGAGCGGGCGATCGTCGAGGCCGACCTGGCCGCCGATCATCGGCTCACCTCTGGCCGGTCGCTGCACGCCATGTGGCCGGCCCTGGTCGATCGTCGTGTCCTGCTGTTGTGCGCGTCTTACTTCGGCATCGTGATCGCGCTCTATGGCATCGGTTTTTGGCTGCCGCAGATTACCAAGGCCATGGGTTTCTCCAATGCCATGGTTGGGGTCATCGTGGCCATACCATATGCGGTCAGCGCGTTGGCAATGCTGCTTTGGGGCCGCCGCAGCGACCGGCGCGGCGAGCACGTCCAGCACGTCGTCCTGGCGGCCGTCCTGGGCGTCGCCGGCTTCATCGGCAGCCTGTTGTGGGAGTCGCCCTGGATCATGCTGTGCTGCCTGGGACTGGCATCCGTGGGCATCTATGCCCTGCTGGGCCCTTTCTGGGCGATACCGCCGGCATTCTTGCGGGGCGCGGCGGCCGGCGGGGGCATTGCGCTGATCAACTCGGTGGGCAACCTGGGGGGCTTCGTGGGGCCTTATCTGATGGGTTGGATCAAGCAGAACACCGGCAGCTTCACACCGGGATTGGGCATTCTTGCCGCCTGCCTCGCCGTGGCGGCGCTATTGGTGCTGGCCTTGCGCCATGAAACCCGGAATGCCGGGCACGGCGTCGGATAAGGCGCGCTACCACTGATCAGCGGGTTCCGAACGGCAGGCGAGCAGTTCTTGCGGCCTGGCCACGCCCCACAGCACGGGAGCGATCGGCAGGGCGCGGCATTGACCATGCATGGCAGCGGTGCGCATGCCCTGGGGCAAGCCCTCGGCCGGCAGGGCGGTGGGGGCCAGCACCAACTGGCCGGGCCGGATTTCGTGCTGTAGGCGGGCGTGTTTTACGTCGCAGTCGCTCGTTAGCCGGCCGGCATAGGCGGTATTGAGGGTGGCATGCTGGCGGGCGACCAGCGTTTGCACCGGCAGGTAGGCCAGCGGATCGATGTCGCCGCAACCGAACGCCGGATAAATGCTGACATGGGCGATGCCGCGCAAGGCTCGCTCCCAGGCGGGATCGGGAACGGGCTCGGGTAATCGCGCGGCGATGCGGATCTCGTCGCGGCGGGTGGTGGTGTCCACCCATTGCAGCCCCAGTGCGATCACCACCAGCAGGATCCCGGCCCAGCCGCGCAGCATCAGCGCGGCCAGCGCCGTGAAGGTCAGCAGATAGGCCAGGGGCCAAATGAAGCGCGCGCTGGCCTCGAACATCCCGACCCAGGGCAGCATGGCTTCGGGCAAGGGGAAGGAGGCGACGATGTGATCGCCCACCGCCACGCGGTTGGTGATCGCGAAAGCCGCCAGCAACAGCAGCACCAAAACCAGGCCGGCATGGCGCCGCAGCGCTGCCGGGATGCGTTGGCCTTGCAGCAGGGCGGCAAGCGCAATCGCCAGCAGGGCTCCCATGCCGAGGTAGGCGTAGCGCTCGCCCGCGCCCGGCTCGCAGGTGAGCCAGGGTGAGCCGTAGCCGCCGCACCAGAGCGACGTCAGGCTCAGCCCTTGCTCGCCATAGGCGCCGCTGCCGGGAATAGCGCCACCGAAGAACCCGAGGATGGCGGCCAGCAGCAGGGTGATCGCCACGCTCGAGCCCAGGCGCAGCAGTTGAATGAGGAAACGGCGCTCGTCGCGCCATTGCTCGATCAGCCAGGCCACCAGGATGGCATAGCACATGACCAGCAGATAGGGATGCAGCAACAGCGCCAGCTGACAGATCAACGCCAGCGCCAGCGTGCCCTGATTGGCCGACCATTGCCCGCGCTGCGCGCGGAAGTAAGCGCCAAGGGCGAACAGCAGGATACCTTGGGCGAGGAGCGCCGAGTGGCCGAAGCGTGCCAGCCATAGTGGCGAGAGCACGGCGAACGCGGCGGCGAGCAGTGCGGGCAGCGCCCGCAGGCAGCCGAGCGAGCGTACCAGGAATACCGCGCCGAGAGCCTGGATAACCAGCGCCACGGCGTGCCAGAGGCCGAAATAATGGAAGCCATCGGGCAACAGGCCCGCGAGCGGCTTGAACAGCAACGCCATCAGCGGAACGCTGTCGGTAAACGCGATGCTCAGGCCTTCCGGGTAATTGAGCCAGGGCGTATAGAGCAGCGGGCGTTGCCAGCCATCGTGGGCGAAGAACAGCCAGCCACTGATCTCGCGGCTGATTTCGCCATCATGGAAGAACAACCCTTGGCCTGCCAGGAATTCGGGCGGGAATAACCACGCCGCCAGCGCGAGCGCGGGCAGCAGGCCCAGGAGATAGGCGCGCCATGTGGCGTCGGGGGCGCTTGAGCCAGCGTCGAGAGGCATGAGTTTCATAGGTGCCGGGCATCTTACGACATGGCGGCGGTGCCGGTCACGTACTGGATGCGGAGTTCGAATGGCCGATATCCGGAGGGTGTGGCGAATTGCGGACAGAATACCCTCCCCGGCAAGTACGGATTGTGACCCGGAGGGTCTCCGCGCATGATGGCGGCGCCGGCTCGACAGGGCTATTGCAACGGAGGACAGCGATGCGGCGGCGGATCGAGGGCGTAGTGCCCTGGCTCGAGGGTTTTGATCAGTGGTTTGGTCCGGGCTGGTGGCTCGAAGGCAGCGCAAACCTGCTGTTGCATCCCTGGCCCTTGCCCGGCCTGCCGGGCGAGCCCTCCGGCCCCCTGGCATGGCCCGAGGCCAGCCGGCAGGGTCTGGCGCGGTTGGCGCCCTATTGGCAGCGTTTCGATGTTTGCCTGCTGCCGGTGGTGCCCGCCACGCTGGCCTGGACGCGCATGGCGCTGGCCACCGCCGCCGATATGGGGCTGCCACCGGTGGTGGTGCTCGCAAACGGGCTCAGTGCCGGTGCCGTGGCCGATCTGATGCATCTGGAGGTGGCGGATTTCGTCGCCCACACCGCCGGCGTGGACGAATGCTGGGTAAGAACGGCCCGCCGGCTGGCCACCCGCCGCCGCGCGCGCGCGGCGGCCACGGGTCCGGCGCCGCAGGGCCGCGAGGCTGCCGAACCCGTCATCACCGGAACGGTCGAGTACCTGCCGCCGGCCTCGACCGAGGCCGATCCCGGGGCTATTGTTACCCAATGGATGGGCCGGGGCGTGCGCGCTCTGCTCGACCCCGAAAGAGCCAGCCGCGACTTCCGTGAAACCCGTGGCCACGTGGTGGCCGAGTTCGAACGGGAGTACGTCACCACCATGCTGTACCAATATGGCGGCAACGTGAGCCAGGCTTCGCGCGCCGGCCGTATCACCCGGCGCACCTTCTGGCGGCTCATGCGCAAGTTCGACATCGACTCCGCCACCTACCGGCAGGCGGCGCCCCTGCGCCAAATCCGGCGTTGGCGTACCTTGCCGTTAAAATCGGAGGCTTCTCCCCATTGAGGTCGTAGCCGTGTCCTACCCCGAGTTGCGTCATGATGTCTTCCTACGCGCCTTGTTGCGCCAACCGGTGGAGTACACCCCCCTCTGGCTGATGCGGCAGGCTGGGCGCTATTTGCCCGAGTACAAGGCCACCCGCGCCCGCGCCGGCTCTTTCATGGGGTTGGCCACCAACCCCGACCTGGCCACCGAAGTCACGCTGCAGCCGCTGGAGCGTTTCGCGTTCGACGCCGCGATCCTGTTCTCCGACATCCTCACCGTGCCCGACGCCATGGGCCTGGGCCTGAGCTTTGCCGAGGGCGAAGGGCCGCGTTTTGCCCACCCGGTGCGCGACGAAGCCGCCGTGGCGCGGCTGGCCGTACCCGATCTGGCCAAGCTCGAATACGTGTTCGAAGCGGTCCGGCGCATCCGCAGCGCACTCGATGGCCGTGTGCCCCTGATCGGCTTCAGCGGTAGTCCGTTTACCCTCGCCTGTTACATGGTGGAAGGCGCTGGCTCCACCGACTACCGAACCATCAAGACGATGCTGTACCAGCGTCCCGATCTTCTGCATCGCATCCTGCAAATCAACGCCGACGCCGTGGCCGAATACCTGAACGCCCAGATCGATGCGGGCGCCCAGGCGGTGATGATTTTCGATAGCTGGGGCGGCGTGCTGGCCGATGGCGATTTCCAGGAATTCTCGCTGGCCTATTCCCGGCAGGTGCTGTCGCGCATCACCCGCGAGGCCGAAGGGCGGCAGGTGCCGGCGGTGCTCTTTACCAAGGGCGGCGGGCATTGGCTCGAAGCCATCGCGGCCGCCGGCAGCGATGCGGTGGGGCTCGACTGGACGGTGAACCTGGGCGAGGCCAGGCGCCGCGTGCAGGATCGCGTGGCGCTCCAGGGCAATCTCGATCCCATGGTGCTGTTCGCCAACCCTGAACAGGTCGCGGCGCGCGCCCGCCGGGTCATCGAAGATTTCGGCCCGGTCACGCCGGGCGCCGGCCATGTGTTTAATCTGGGGCATGGCATTTCGCAGTTCACGCCACCCGAATCCGTCTCCGCCCTGGTCGAAACGGTGCATCAGCATAGCCGCCGTTTCCATACTCCGGCCTAACGCCAGGCAAGGCCATGCTGCGGCACGGTAGAACTCTCTTGAAAACCCCTGGGCGGGCGGCCAGAATCGCCGCCCAGAACGTGTTCATGCGGGTTTCAAGCCATCTTGCGGTGCAAGGCCGTGGCGATTTGTGCACAGCTCCGAGGTGATTTTGCGGCGCTTGTCAAATCGCCTCGAAATCTCGGCGTTTTTATTTAAAGCATTGATTTATAAGGATTAATAATTCCATGAGATCGCTTTGCACAAGGGCGATCAAATGTGATATGGGCATAAATCGCCACTTTTCCGGCCTTTGTCCCCAAAGTTATCCACAGGCTGCCGCTCGCCGGGGGAAAACTTGATGGGGTCATGCGTGCTTAGCATCATTTTCGAGAAATCACTTTAACTTTGTCGCTCCCGATGTCCGATCCCCAGCCCTTGCCATGGGTTCGTGTGGCCCTCGATGTTCCCCTGCAGGGTCATTTCGATTACCGCTGCGAGGCGGAGGTGGCGGTGGGCCAGCGGGTGATCGTGCCATTCGGCCGTCGCGAGCTGGTGGGCGTGGTGGTGGATCGCCCATCGGCACCGGCCTTCGATCCGGAACAGATCAAGACGGTGTTGGAAGTCCTGGATGATCTGCCGGCCTTGCCCGCCGACTGGCTGAGGCTCACCGCCTTCGCCGCCGATTACTACCATCGCCCTTGGGGCGAGGTCATGCTGCCCGCGTTGCCGGGGCCGCTGCGGCGGGTGGCGGCTTATCACGGCAAGCGCGCACAGGGCGGGCCGGTGCGGCGCAATGATGCGCGCCGGCGGCGTGCCTCGGCCGAGGTGGAGGCGGCGCCCTCGCCCACGCTCAACCCGGCGCAGACCGAGGCGGCCGCGGCCATCCGGGGCTGCGCCGGCTACGGCGCCTTCCTGCTGCATGGCGTGACCGGCAGCGGTAAAACCGAGGTGTATCTGCAAGCCATCGCCGGGATCCTGGCGGCTGGCGGCCAGGCGCTGTTGCTGGTGCCCGAAATCAACCTGACGCCACAGCTGCAGCAGGTGCTGCTGTCGCGGCTGCGGGCGATGGCGGGGGAAGCCGGGGTGGCGGTGCTGCATAGCGGTCTGGCCGAGGGAGAGCGGCTGGCGGCCTGGCTGCGCGTGGTTCGCGGCGAAGCCGGGGTCGTGCTGGGCACCCGGCTGGCCATCCTTACCCCGATGCCGCGCTTGCGGCTGATCGTGGTCGATGAAGAACACGATGCCTCTTACAAGCAGCAAGAAGGCTTGCGCTACTCGGCGCGGGATCTTGCGATCTGGCGCGCCCGCGACCTGAATATTCCGGTGGTGCTCGGTTCGGCCACGCCATCGCTCGAATCCTGGCACCACGCCGGCGCCGGCCGCTACCAGCGTCTGGATCTGCCGGCGCGGGCGGTGAGCAGCGCGCTGCCGGCGATACGCCTGATCGATACGCGCCGCCTGGCGCTGCAGCATGGCATGGCGCCCTTGTTGCTGGAGGCGATAGGCCAACGCATCGCGCAAGGCCAGCAGGCCTTGATTTTCCTCAATCGACGCGGCTACTCGCCCGTGCTGCATTGCCCGGCTTGCGGCTGGGTCAGCCAATGCGACCAATGCTCGGCCTATCGGGTGCTGCATCGGCATGAAGGGCGGTCGCTATTGCGTTGCCACCATTGCAGCGCGGTGTCGCGCGTGCCGCGCGACTGCCCCGATTGCGGCAATCAGGATCTGCAGCCCATGGGCCGCGGTACGCAGCGCCTGGAAGAAGCTCTGGAAACCTGCTTTCCGGGAGCGCGGGTGGCCCGCATCGACGCCGATAGCACTCGGCGCAAGGGTAGCGCCGAGCAACTGTTCGCCAAGGTGCATGCGGGCGAGGTGGATATCCTGGTGGGCACGCAAATGGTGGCCAAGGGGCACGACTTCCGCCGGCTGGGCCTGGTGGGCGTGCTCAACGCCGATACCATGCTGTTCTCGCACGACTTCCGGGCTCCGGAGCGGCTGTTCGCCCAACTCATGCAGGTGGCGGGCCGGGCCGGACGGCACCAGGATGGCAGCGAGGTGATGATACAGACGGGCTACCCGGAGCAGCCGGTGTACCAGGCTTTGTTGCGCCATGATTATGTGGGTTTCGCCCGGCACGGTCTGGACGAGCGCCGTGGCGCCGGTTTGCCGCCGTTCGCCTATCAAGCCTTGCTCACCGCCGAATCGGGCGAGTTGCCGCAGACCCTGGCTTTCCTGGCCGCCTGCCGCGAGCTGGCGGCCACCCTGCCTGACGCGGCGGGCGGCGATGCCGCCGTTACCCTGTATGATCCAGTGCCGTTGCGCGTCGTACGCGTCAACCGCGTCGAACGAGCGCAATTGCTCGTCGAAAGCCGGAGCCGTCCGGCACTTCAACGCTTCTTGCGGCAATGGCTGCCGCCTTTGTCCAGCTTGCCGGGCGCGCGCGCCGTGCGCTGGCAACTCGAAGTCGATCCCCTGGAGATCTGATGTCCCAATTGTCTCCCACCGTGGCCGCCGCGCCGGGCGCCGACTGGGTGGCCGGCCTCAATCCTTCTCAGCGCGAGGCCGTGTTGTATCTCGATGGCCCGGCCCTGGTGCTGGCTGGCGCCGGCAGCGGCAAAACCCGGGTGATTACGCAAAAAATCGCCTATCTCATCAGCGAGTGCGGTTATCGCGCCGCCAATGTGGCGGCGCTGACCTTCACCAACAAGGCCGCCAGCGAGATGGTGCACCGCGTACAGCAGGTGCTGCCGCGCCGCCAGACCCGTGGGCTGACCGTTTGCACATTCCATGCCCTGGGAGTGCGCATGCTGCGCGAAGAAGCCCCGCGTGTGGGGCTCAAGCCGCAATTCTCGATCCTCGACGCCGACGACGCCCAGGCCATCCTGCAGGATCTGCTGGCCACCACCGATAAAGCCAGGCTGCGCGGTGTGCAGCACACGATTTCGCTGTGGAAGAACTCCCTGGTGGAGCCTGAACACGCCGAGAAGATCGCCGCCAGCGCCACCGAGGCCGATGCCGCCGGTGTATATCGCAGCTATCGCGACACCCTGGCGGCCTATCAGGCGGTGGATTTCGACGATCTCATCCGGCTGCCCGCCTTGCTGCTCGAGCGCGACGCCGAGGCCCGCGAGCGCTGGCAGTCGCGGCTGCGCTACCTGCTGGTGGATGAATACCAGGACACCAATGCCTGCCAATACCATCTGGTGCGCCTGCTGACCGGTAGCCGCGCGATGTTCACCGCGGTGGGCGACGACGACCAGGCCATCTACGCCTGGCGTGGCGCCACGGTCGAGAACCTCGGCAAACTCACCACCGATTATCCGCAGCTCAAAGTCATCAAGCTGGAACAGAACTACCGCTCGGTGCAGCGTATCCTGGCCGCGGCCAACCAGGTGATCAGCCACAACCCCAAGCTGTTCGACAAACGCCTGTGGTCGGAACATGGCGCCGGCGAGCCCATCGTGGTGACGCCGATGGACAACGAAGAAGCCGAGGCCGAGAGCCTGGCAATGAGGATTTCGGCGGCGCATTTCGAGCGGCGCTGCGCCTGGCGCGACTTCGCCATCCTGTATCGCAGCAATCATCAGGCGCGGATCCTGGAACAGGCGCTGCGCAATGCCAAGGTGCCGTACACGATTTCCGGGGGCCAGAGCTTCTTCGACAAGGCCGAGGTGCGCGACGTGCTGTCCTATCTGCGCCTGATCGCCAACGAAGACGACGACCCGGCCTTCATCCGCGCTGTGACCACGCCGCGTCGAGGCGTGGGGCAGGGCACCTTGCAGACACTGGGCAATTACGCGGGCCAGCGCCAGATATCGCTATTTGCCGCGGTATTCGAAGCGGGCCTGGAAAGCCAACTGGCCGAACGCCTGCTGACCCCGCTGCGCACCTTTGCCGAATTCATCAACCGGCTGCAGTGGCGGGCGGGTGTCGCCAAGCCGGGAATGTCTGTGCCGCAAGCCGCCGATTCGGCGGTGGCCATCCTCGACGACATGATCCAGGCCATCGGCTACGAGCGATATTTGTACGATCAATTTGACGAGCGCGCCGCACAATCGCGCTGGCAGAACGTGCTCGACCTGCTGGGCTGGCTCAAGCGCAAGGCCGACGACGACGGCATGGGGCTGCTTGAACTCGTGCAACACATCGCGCTCATCACCATGCTGGAGCGCGGCGAAGAAGAAGAACCCGATGCGGTCAAGCTCTCCACCCTGCATGCCAGCAAGGGCCTGGAATACCCGCACGTCTACCTCGCCGGCGTGGAGGAAGGGCTGCTGCCCCACCTCGGCAAGGACGACGAAGAAGGCGACCCGGCCCGAGCCGCCGAATCCCTGGCCGAGCGCATCCAGGAAGAACGCCGCCTGATGTACGTGGGCATCACCCGGGCACAGCGCTCGCTGCACCTGAGCTGGTGCCGGCGGCGGCGCCGGGCGCGCGAAGACCTGGTGCGCGAGCCTTCGCGCTTCATCACCGAGATGGGCCTGGGGCCTGACGTCGTGCCCGACGCGCAGGCCGGCATGAGCGCAAAAGACCGGCTCGGCGCGCTCAAGGCGCTGTTGCAAAAACCCGCAGGTTGACCACGCGCCTATGCGCAAGCCTCGTCCACCTCACGGCCTGCATGCCGCTTGGATGCGCCAGGCACCGGCCAGTCCGCAGGGACTGTCCGGTGTCCGGGCTTATCCTTCAGGGCGAGGTCAAGCGAGGCAAATTTTAAATACGGCACCGCAGGTGCCCCCGTATTGTGGCGGAGAAGCTCAGGCCGATACGGCCGGAGTTTTTCACCATGGGCCAGAGCGCAAACTCCGTTCTTCAGCGGGGGTCGCAAAAGGTCTGCCTCGAACCCGCACCGCCCTGAGCCGTGCGGCCGGCCCTCGGGGACTTGTGACTAGAGCGAGCGCGCACGCGGCGCGCTCGCGTTCAACGGGAGGTCATGCCATGAAACGATGGTCTGCATTGACGCTGGCGGCACTGCTGGCCGGCTGCGGCGACCCTGCGCCCACCGCGCCGACGACACCGGCCGCGCCGCCGAAGTTCTGAGTAGTCCCCAGATATATGCAAAAACAATACTTTTCTGTTGGTTTACGCATATAATCGGGGAATGGGCGCACTTGACCGATACTTGGATGAGCAACTTTCCCGTGGCCGGGCGTATTTCAGCCGGGAGGAAGGTTTGCGGGCGCTTGATCTGAGCCCCGAAGCCTTTGCAACCGCTGCGACCCGGTTGGGCAGGAAGCAGCGGCTGGCCCGCCCCCGGCGCGGTTTCTTCCTGATTCTCCGGCCGGAAGATCGAGCGGCCGGCGCGCCCGATCCCGTGCGCTGGATCGACCCGTTGATGCGCTATCTGGAAATCGACTACCGGATTTCGCTGCTGCGCGCGGCGGCCTTTCACGGTTCCTCGCATCAGGCTGCGATGGTTTTTCAGGTGATCGCGCCCCAACAGTTGCGGAACATCGACATCGGCCGTCATCAGCTCCAATTCGTCTACCAGGCACCGGCCGCCTTCACCAAGGTCAACCAGCCGGATTGGCTCGGCCAGATCAAGAGCGAAGCGGGTTTCGCCAAGGTGGCGGGCGTGGAACTGACCTTGCTTGATGCGGCGCGCTACTTCCACAAGGCTGCCGGCATCAACGGCGTGGCGCAAATGGTGAAAGACCTGGGCGCAAAGGTTGATCCACGCAAGCTGGCGAAGGCTGCCGAGCATTATGAAAACGCCTCTGTGCGGCGTCTCGGGTATCTGCTGGAGCAGGCCGGCCATGTCCGTCAGGCCGGCACGCTGGAGCCGTTCGCGCACCAGGCCAAGTCCATGAAGCCGCTGGACCCTTCGGTCAAGCCGCTGCTGGCCTCGCTGGCCGCGCTCCACGAGAAGGATGCCAAATGGAAGCTCGTCATCAATGAATCCGTGGAGACCGACTTTTGATTCCTGTTGCCCACATTCAGGGCTGGAGCACCACGGCGCCCTGGCCCGATCCGCGCCAGATCGAGCAAGACCTCATCATCTGCCGTGCCTTGTGTGACCTGTTCAATGCGCCGGCCTTGAAGGGCAAGATCGCGTTTCGGGGCGGCACGGCCATCAACAAGCTTCTGTTCAAGCAGCCGCTACGCTATTCGGAAGACATCGACCTGGTGCAAACCCAGGCGGAACCCATCGGCGCGACGGTTGATGCGATCCGCGCAGCCTTGTCATGGCTGGGTAAGTGCAACCGCGAACAGGCGGGACATTCGATGCATCTGGTCTTCAGATTCACGCCGGAGGCCGACGCGCAGGCGACGCTGAAGCTCAAGGTCGAGATCAACACCCGCGAACACGATAACCTGTTGGGTCTCATGCCGTATCCGTTCGCGGTGGAAAACGATTGGTACGGCGGAAAAACCGAGATCGTTTCCTTTGCCCCCGAGGAGTTGTTTGGCACCAAGCTGCGCGCCTTGCTCCAGCGGCGCAAGAACCGGGACTTGTTCGATCTCCATCACGGACTCGACCAGCTCGCGCTGGATACGGACAAGCTCATTGCCTGCTTCGATCACTACCTGGTGCTTGAAGGCAAACCCATCAGCCGTGCGATAGCCGAGCAACGCATGTTGGAAAAGCTCACGCGCAGCCTCACCGAAGACATCGCGCCTCTGCTGCCCGCCGGCATCCGCTTCGATGACGGCGATGCGGTACTCGCCTTCGAGCGCGTATGGCGGGAGCTGATCGTTCGCCTCAAGGGCGATGCCTGGAAGCTGACCGGCAAGGCACTCGATGAGCTGCGGGGCGGGAAGTACCCTGGATTGCTCGGCGGCAACGCCACCTGAACAGCGAGCCAGCAGAATTGCAGGCGTGCTTTGCATGACCTCGCAGGTGATCACAAAAAACCGTCGCTGAATAACTCCACACGCCGCGCTGCGCTTTCGCACGCGGCGTTTTTCCTTTCTGCGCCCGAGCAGGAAATCTTGCGTTTTCTCCTTCGATTGAGCCGATTAACGGTCTTTGACCACGCGCCTATGCGCAAGCCTCGCCCTTCAGGGCGAGGTCAAGCGAGGCCGTCGTTCCCTGGAGCCGGAGCGCTTCACCGTTACGAAGTCGCGCGCGGGCGACGTCGGTTCAGCCGTAAGGCGAAGACTCGCCGACTTCCGTGCTGGGTGGCGGGCATCCTCGCCGCGGCGGCCGATGCCGTTATTGCGGTTCGATGCCCGCTTTCTTGATAACTTCGGCCCATCGTTGGGTTTCCGTCTTGAGTTTGCCGCCAAGCTGATCGGCTCCGGCATAGTCCGCCTCGATGTTTTGCTGAGCGAGCTTCTCTTTCAGGGCCGGTTTTGCCAGCGCGCGTTCGGCGGCTTCCGATAACGACTTCACGGTATCGGGATTCATTCCCGCCGGCCCGTAAAGCGCCCACCACGATGTGACATCGGCGTCGCCGTAGCCCAGCTCCGTCATGGTCGGTGTGTTGGGTAAGGTTGGCGCCCGGTTTTTGCCGGTGACGGCCAAGGCGTTCAGATTGCCTTCGTCGATCAGCGCTTTGGTGCTGCTGATACCGGTGAACAACATATTGACGTGACCGCCAAGAATATCGGTAAGCGCCGGCCCCACTCCCTTGTACGGTACGTGAACGATATCGGTATCTGTCGTCAGCTTGAATAGCTCTCCTGCGAGGTGGGGTGGATTTCCCAGGCCGGCCGAGGCGAAGGTGATGGAGTCGGGCTTGTCTTTGGCCTGCTTGATGAGCTCGTCCACCGACTCGATGCCGCTCTTTTTGTTGGTGATCAAGACAAGGGGCGCACTGGCCACATGAGCGATAGGCGTGAGGTCGTTCTGTGGCGAATATGGCATGTTGGCCATGAGTGTGGGATTTACCGCAAGTGCGAGATCACCCATCAAGATGACAGTGCCATCGTTCGGCGCCCGCACCACTTCCATGGCGCCGATATTGGTGCCTGCCCCCGGCTTGTTTTCGACGACGACGGTCGTATTCAACTCGCGGGACAGCTCATCCGCCACATGTCGGGACAGGATGTCGGTGCCACCCCCGACCGCGTAGGGAACGATCAGACGTATCACGCGGGGAGGGTCGGCCGCGAAAGACGAGCCGCTGGCAAACAACGTGGCGGCAAGCGCGCTCAGTAGCGCGGTGCGGGGTAAGCGGTTCATTCGGATCTCCCGATTAAAAATTAGTACGAAGTTCTATTTTGCTACAGAATGGCGCTAGATGGCAATATTTCGGTACCACGGGCCAAAGCGCAAGTCCCGTTCTTCAGGGCGAGGTCAAGCGAAGCGGGCGTTCACTGGAACCAGAGTCTCCCCTTACTGGCGGTGGAGAAGCTCCGGCCAGTAGGCTGGAGCTTCTCCACCGCCTCGGAGTCCGCCATGTCGGCGCCACGCCGGGATCAAGTGAGTATTAGAATAGAACACGATTCTGTTATTATCTGAAAAATGGTCAATTTAACGGAGCATGTCATGTCCTTCACCCCCATGCGCTTGGATCACGTGGCTTATCGCTGCCACGACGCCGCGGAAACCGCGCGGTTCTACACCACCCTGCTCGATATGCGCCTGGTCGCGGCGGTCACGGATTCCCACGTGCAGTCCACCAAAGAGCGTTGCCCGCACATCCATGTTTTCTTCGCGATGGAGGATGGCAGTTGTGTGGCGTTCTTCGAAACCCCGGAAGAAAAGCCCATGGGCCGGGATCCCAACACGCCCGAGTGGGTGCAGCATCTCGCTTTGCAAGTGCGGGACCGCGAGACCTTGCTGGCGGCGAAAGCCAGGCTCGAGGCCGCGGGGGTCAAGGTCATTGGCCCCAAAGACGGCCACCTTTGCGTCTCCATCTACTTCTTTGATCCCAACGGCCATCGGCTGGAACTGACGAACCGCAAAGTGGTTCCCGATGCCGCCATGGAACGCGATGCTCAGCGGATTCTCGAGCGCTGGTCGCAAACCAAGCAGCCCGTCAAAGACCTCGAACTCGAGCATCAGATCTAGGAAACCCAAGATGGCAGCAAGCTACGACACCGACGTCGTCATCATCGGCGGAGGCCCCGTGGGTCTGGCCCTGGCGGCCGAGCTGGGATGGCGCGGCCAGCGCTGTATTTTGTTAGAACAAACGGATGGGGTCGTGCTTCATCCCAAAATGGACGGTATCGACCTCCGGGTGATGGAGTTTTGCCGGCGATGGGGCATCATCGACCAGATGGAAGCGTACGCGTTTCCGTCCGATTATCCCCAGGATATGGTGTATGTCACCAGCCTGGATGGTTACGAACTTGGTCGTGAATCGTTTGCGCTGCCTTCCGGAGGGCCGGAGATGCGCTTCAGCGCGCCCAGCCCGCAGGCGCGCATTCGCTGTCCGCAAACCCATTTCGACCCCATTCTGCAAAGGCTGGCTTCGTCGTTTCCGGGTGTCGAACTGCGTTTCAACGCGTGCTACGAGGCACTCGAACAAGACGACCACGGAGTCGTCGTGCGCTACCTGAACGAATCCGGCGCCCCGGGGCAATTGCGATGCCGTTTCGTGGTTGGGTGCGATGGCGCCAATAGCGCGGTGCGGCGGAGTCTGGACATCCCTTTTACCGGCGTTGGCTTGCTGAACTACACCACCAACGTTCTCTTCTACTGCCAAGATCTATTTTCGTACCACAAGCACCGGCCAGGTTATCGGTGGTTGTTCATCGGGCCCGAAGGCGCCTATGGCACGATGTCCGCCATGAACGGCAAGGATCTCTGGCGGGTACAGCTGTTCAACGATGAGCGCAGCGCCCTGTCCGAAGCCGACGTGCGCCAGCGGCTCGAGCGTATGGTGGGGCAACCCTTCGATTTCGAGATACGCTCCGTCCTGAACTGGTCGCGCCGCGAGCTCGTGGCCGAGCGCTATCGCGATCGTCGAGTTTTTCTCGCTGGCGATGCCGCCCACGCCACCTCCCCCACGGGTGGATTCGGCATGAACACCGGCATCAAGGACGCCGTCGATCTGGCCTGGAAACTCGACGCCGTCCTTAAAGGCTGGGCCGGTCCGCACTTGCTCGATAGCTACGGCCAGGAGCGGCGCCCCATCGGGCTGCGCGCCGTGCGCGAAGCCACCGGAAACTGGAAACGCCTGAACTCGATCGGCGCCAGGCCGGATTTGCTGGATTCCACTTACGCGGGCGCGCTGACTCGCTATCACGTCGGCAGACAATTCTCCGCCACGATGCTGCGAGAATGGTACAAACTGGGCATCGATCTCGGATACGTGTATCGTGATTCGCCCATCTGCTGGCCAGACGAGCTCAAGGCTGCGGAATCTCCGGCGCAAGACGCCTACGCCGAGATCGACCCGCAATCAACGCCCCAGGCCAGGTTGTCGGACGGCAAGCCGCTGCGCGCGTCTACCTTGCGGGAGTGGCAGCGACTGATCCAGCACCAATCAGAAGGCTACGAGGTGCCCATGGACTGGCAGGAGCTCCCTGCCGCCGAGGTCATGGTCTACCGGCAAACGTCGGCGCCAGGTGCGCGAGCACCCCATGTGTGGCTGCAAGATGGCTCATCCACGCTGGATTGGTTCGGCCGTGATTTCGTGTTGTTGGTGCTGGGGGGCGCGGCGGATGACAGCCAGGCCTTGTCCGCCGCCGCGGGCAGCGCTGATGTGCCGCTGCGTGTGATCCGTTGCACCGATACCCATGTGCGGGAAGAATACGCGCGCCCGTATGTGCTGGTAAGGCCCGACGGCCATGTTGCCTGGCGCGGATGGCGGCTGCCGGACGAAAACCAGGCCCAAGCCGTTATCGACCGTGTGCGCGGTGCCTGAACGAAAAACAGATATCAAGCCAAAAATGGACAAATTCATCGAGATCCCCGTCAAGCCGGGTGGCTTCATGGAAAGCCAGAGCGGCATTCAGCGCCGCAATCCCAAAATATTCGCACGCCTGGTCTGGAAGGGCGAGCGGCCGCAAACGGTTTATGTGCTGGTGCATCCCACCAGCAATTTTCATAGCCATTATCTGATCGATCCGCTCGTCGCGCGCGGTGTGGCAGTTTGTCTGGTCAATACCCGGTATGTCGCCAACGATTCCATGCTGATCATGGAGCGGGCTATCCAGGATCTGGGCGCCGCCATGACTCACTTGCGACACGAAGGCTTCGAGCGCATCGTGCTCATCGGTAACTCGGGCGGAGGTTCGCTTGCGGCCCTTTATCAGCAGCAGTCCGAGAGGCTGACGATCCAAACGACTCCCGACGGACGTTCGATCAATCTCGAAGCCGGCGAGCTGCCCGCCGCGGATGCGCTCGCCCTGGTGTGCGCGCATCCGGGGCGGGCCGAGCAACTGCTCATGAAGATCGATCCCGCCATCCTGGATGAGCGATACCCCGATCTTCGCCGCGCGTCGCTCGACATGTACGATCCTGCGAATGGCCCCGCCTACGCCGAGGAGTGGGTCCACGCCTACCGGCATGCGCAACGGGCGAGGCTCGATCACATTACCGAGTGGGTGCTGGCGCGGCTCCGGCAGTTGGAGCAAGGCCCCATGGGAGAGGGCGCGGACGAGGCGTTCATCATTCACTGTACCCAGGCGGACCCGCGTCTGCTGGATCTCGCCCTGGACGCCAACGACAGAACGCAAGGCACGATCCAGGGCAATGCGTTTCTGGCCAATCTGGCGTCCAATGGCCTGGCGCGCTTCTGCACCTTGCGGTCGTTCCTGAGCCAGTGGAGCCCACGATACACCAGGGCCCATGGGCCAAGCTGCCTGGCCGACACCAGTTGCCCGGTACTCGTCGTGAACCACACGGCGGATCAAACGGTGTTTCCGTCGCAGATCGATGCCTGGGTCAAAGCCGCGGGTTCCCGAGGCAAGCGCTACGATCTGGCGCATGCCCCCCATTATCTCGACGACAAACCGGATTTGCTGACGGAGCTGGCGGATCTGCTGGTCAGCTGGAAGTAGAATGCGCAGCATGATCGAATCGCCGACCTGAGCCGAGGGTGGCGCCAGCGATCATGGCGGCCGCCGTCACCCCTGGTGCTGAAAGGGCCGCCTCTTTCAGAATAAGTTCGTTGAACGCCGAGTCATGATACAGAGTGCATCCAAAGCCGGAACCAAGGCCGGCAAGAAATCCACGGACACTTCCGCAAAGGGCGAGACGGGGCTCGTCGCGTCGGTGGAGCGGGCTCTTGATATTCTGGATGCGTTCGAGAGCGGCCTGCCATCGATGACGCTCACGGAGCTGGCCGAACGCGCCGGCTTGTACAAGAGCACGGCGCTGCGCTTGGTCGAGACGCTGCTCAAGTACGAGTATCTCATCCGGCTCAGCGACGGCTCGTATCAGGTGGGGCCTCGCCCTTTTCTCTTGGGTGCCCGCTATCAAAGCAACGCCATTCACGCCGAGTGGGTGTTGCCCGTGCTGCGTGAACTGGTGGATGCCAGCCAGGAAAGCGCGGCATATAACGTACGGCACCAGGATTATCGGGTGTGTCTCTGGAGAATCAACTCGCCGCGGCTCATCCGCGACCATACGCAACCGGGCGACGTCCGGCCCATGGGGCGTGGTGCCGCGGGCAAGCTCCTGATGGCTTTTTCATCTCCGGAGCGCGCGGACCTCGCCCGTCTGCGCGAGCGGCCCATCGCCTTGAGCTTCGGCGAGATCGAGAACGATATGGCGGGCATCGCCACGCCTGTTTTCGCCAACAACGGCGAGATCCTGGGAGCTCTGACTCTCAGCGGGCCCAGCAGCCGTTTTACGTCCGGCAATGTCGTGCATATGGAGCGTCTGCTGTGGGATGCAGCCAAACGCCTGACCAAAAGAGTGGGCGGCGACATGAGCCGCTTCAGGGACGAAGAGGCTCCCTGAATACCCCGGAAGAGGGGCTGGCTTCCGCCCGAGCTGCTGGCCGGCTGGGATCTGGAAACGCTGGAGCTAAAGCAGACGCATTGGGTGGACGGTAAATTGCGCCACCGCAGCGGCGACATTGTCTGGCGCCTGCGCCGGCGCGGCGATGGTCAGCAAGCCTGGGTCTACCTCTACATCTTGTTGGAACTGCAGGCACGGCCCGATTCCCGCATGGCGCTGCGAGTGCTGGAGTACGTGGTCCTCTTCCTGAACTCACTCCTGAACTCCGGTGAGATCGGTCCCGACGAGCCATATCCGGTGGTGCTGCCGGTGGTGCTCTACACGGGACGCTGGCCCTGGCGCGGCGGAACCTCGCTGCGCGAACGAGGGTGAACTGCCCACGGCATTGCACCGCTTCAACCCGGCGCTGGAGTTTCTGCTCATCGACTTGAACACGATTGATCCGGAAGCACTGCAGGGCGTGGGCAACGCCTGCGCGGTATTTTTTCAGATGGCGCTGGTGAGCGATTCGCGCGCACTGCCGGCGTTGGCGGCCGTGTTCGATCCCGGTTCCGCGCGATAGCCGCCCGGTGAGGCGAGGTCTGCTTCGTAAGGCTCCGACCAGCTCATGATCGGTGGCCCGGTTACCATAGAGGCCATTGAGGCCGGAATCGGTCCTTCATCCTCACTGTTCCCCGCGCTTTCCTTCGTTGTCGCCCCATGCTCCAGCCCGCCCGCAAGCTCGCCCAGATTTCTCCCTTTCACGTCATGGAATTGGTCAAGCGCGCCGATGCGCTGCAGGCGGCCGGCCAGGACATCGTCCATATGAGCATCGGCGAGCCCGATTTCACCGCCATTCCTGAAGTCGTCGAGGCGCTGGAACGAGCGGCGCATGCCGGTCGATCGCAGTACACGCCGGCGCTCGGCCTGCCCGCGCTGCGCGAAGCCATCGCCAGGTTTCAGGGCGAACAGCTCGGCGCGCCGATCGACCCGGCGCGCGTGATCATTACCGCGGGCGCCTCGGGCGCTCTCACGCTGGCATGCGCGGCCCTGCTCGACCCGGGCGCCGAAGTGCTGATGGCCGATCCGGCCTATCCCTGCAATCGGCACATCGTCACCGCCGCTGGCGGGGTGGCCCGCCTCGTCGAAACCACTCCAGATACCCGTTTCCAGCTCACCGCGCGCCAAGTGGCCACGCATTGGCGCAAGGATACCGCCGGCGTTTTCGTGGCTTCGCCCAGCAATCCTACCGGCACCTCGATCACCCGCGCCGCCCTGGCCGAGCTGGTTGCCGAGGTCAAGGCGCGCGGCGGTTTTACTTTGGTGGACGAGATCTACCTGGGCCTGAGCTACGATGCCGAGCGCCGCTCGGCGGCCGACCTCGACGAAGATCTCATCATCGTCAGCAGCTTCTCCAAGTATTTCCACATGACCGGATGGCGCCTGGGCTGGCTGATCGTGCCGCCTTATCTTGTACCGTCATTTGAAAAGCTGGCGCAGAACCTGGTGATTTGCGCGCCATCGCTGGCCCAGGAAGCCGCGCTGGCCTGCTTCGGCCCTTCGGCTCTGGCGGAATTCGAACAGCGCCGCGAGGCCTTCCGTCAGCGTCGCGATTATCTGCTGCCCGAGTTTGAACGCCTTGGCCTGCGCGTGCCGGTACGGCCCGACGGCGCATTCTACATCTACGCCGATATCAGCGCTTACGCCTCCGATAGCATGGCATTTGCCGAAGCCATGTTGCAGCAGGCGGGAGTGTGCGCCGTTCCGGGCATCGATTTCGGCGTCGCGGGCGCCCAGCACCATATGCGGTTCTCGTACGCCAATAGCCTGGAACGGCTGCAGGAAGCGATGGCGCGACTGGGGCGGTGGCTGGGCTGAGCGGGGTTGAATGCGTGGCGCGATGCCCCGTCATGCATGTCCCGGGTACGAATGGCGTCGCGCCCGGCCGCTATCGGGGTACTCACTTCAGTTGCGTTGCCGCGAACAGAAGTTGATTGAGTGCGTCGCCCGCGCGTAGGGAGGATTCCATGCCTGAGCATTCGACTGCGTCGAACAACTGGAAGGTTTGACGGACGGCCCAGGGCGCGAGCTCACTGAGCTCATGTGCCCAACTCAAGCATTCATTCTGGACTTTGCCCGGCTCGACCAAGCGATTCACCAGACCGAAACGGTAATAGGTGTCGGCGGAGAAACGGCTTCCGGTGATCGCGATCTCCCTTGCCCTGCGGCGTCCGAGGTGCCGCGCGAGCAAAGCCGCATTCATGGCGGCGGGAAAGCCCAGGCGCATTTCAGGATTGCCGAATTGCGCGTTGCTCTCCGCGACCACGAAGTCGCAGGCCAAGGTAAGCGCCTGGCCCGCCGCCAGGGCATAACCGTGGACGGCGGCAATCGTCGGCTTGGGGCAATCGATCAGGCAGCGCAGTACAGCGGTAAACAATCCTGAAGCTTGCTCAAGCGAGCCATCATCCAGGCGGATGTCGGATGTTGGCGCTTCCTTTTGGTCGCGGCCGGCCGAGAAGCACGGGCCGCTTCCGGCCAGGACGATGGTGCGAACGGCGGCGTCCTCGCAGGCAAGGCGCAAGGCTGCATGTAAGGCTTCCAAAAGAGCGGTGTTGAGCGCGTTACGCTTTTCCGGCCGATTCAACGTCAGGACCCGGGTTGCCCCACGATCCTGAGCCAAGAGCAGGGGGGGATGGGTGTTCACATCGAGCCCTTGATGCCGCTTTGCTGGCCGTAACGCTCCCACCGGACTTGCTCATCTCGCACGAAGGTGGCCGACGTTTCCAGATCACCGTCTATGAGGAGTCCGGCGCCCAGCTTGCGCTGTTGCTCCCACGATGGCGAGGCCAGCATGTGGCGTGCGGCGGCGTTCAACTTCTCGATGATATGTTGGGGAGTCCCGGCGGGAACGAATAAGGCGCCCCAAGAGAGAAACTCAAAATCTTCGATCCCCTGCTCTTCGAACGTCGGAACATTAGGAAGGGTCGGGAGTCGTCCGATCATCGGGACGGCCACCGGCCGGGCCTGGCCGCGCGCCACGAATGGCGCCGCCGCCGCCATATCGGAAAATGCCAGCGTGATCTGACCCGAGGATAGGTCGGTCAAGGTTTGGGCGTTTCCTTTATAGGGGATGTTGACCATGGGCACGCCCGTCTTGGCCCCCAGCAGATCGCATGCCACTTGCGTCACGGCATTACCACTGCCACAGTCAAGCTGCGTACCGGAGTCTTTAGCTTGTTGGAGGATCTCGTCGATGGTGGCGCCCGGGAGCTTGTCGTTGGCCAAAAGAACGGGGGGAGTGACCATCAGGGTGGCCACGGTGTCGAAATCCTGGGGCGAGTACTCGATTTGATCGCGGTACAAGGCGTAGTTGGCCGCGTTGACGGTGCCGCTGCCCACGAGAATCGTGTAGCCGTCGGGCGCGGCACGCGCCACCGATAGGGCGCCGATCATGCCGGCTGCGCCGGGCTTCAGTTGCACCACGCCGGTAGCCCCGAGTGTTTCCTTGAGCGCTTGGGCATAAAAACGCGCGGTAATGTCGGAACCGCTACCCGCCCCGAATGGCACGACAATGGATATCGGGCGGCTGGGGAAGTCATCGGCTTGCGCCGCGGGCGCCAATCCGACGAGGGCAGCTACAAACAGGCTGGGAATTGCTGACGAGGTTCTCATGTCTATCGTCTCCGGGTTGTGATTGAGGTCTAGCGTTGCGTTGTTGAAAGGCCGGATGCGCCCGGCCCTGGGCTGCCAGCCTGGGCCAATCCCGAGAACACGAGCTGTCCACAGGAGTCGTGGCAGCCAAGTCGGTATCTATTGGAGGTGTCGGGCGAACCATCGAGCCACGCGGTGACGAGATCGTCGACGCGTACCGGGCGCCGGAAACGGACTTCGAGCCCACCCGCCTCGATCCACCGCACGCCAAAGCGCTCGACCATCAAGCGCGAGATCAAGGCCAGAACGAGCCGACCTTGAACGATATTGCCGCCCTGGGGACTGTGGGCTGCGAAGCCGGGATCGATATGGATTGGATCATTGGCTCCCGCCACGCGGCCAAAGGCACGAAGTCTTTCCAGCGAGTAGCGATCGCTCAGTCGGCTGGCTCCGCTGTCTGGCGACGGCGGAGGCGCGGAGGGACGGCTGCGGCGTTCGGCCGTGGTGGCCGGATCCAGGTAGAGCGCGGTGGAGCGCTGGATGGAGACGATACGATGTTCTTCATCGCGCAACGTCGACATCAGTTCGAAACGGCGCCGGTCCGCCTGGATTTCGGTGTCGGACACCACGGTATCGAGGGTGAGGATCTCACCTTGGTGTAGTGGCCGATAGGCGGCAAGCTGCTGATCGACTTGTATCGTGCCACTCGGCCAGCGTCCGCCCAGCGAATGCTTAATGAAGCGCACCTGCGTGGGATAAAGTGGCGGAACCCAACGGCGGTTGTCGGCCCCATACAGAGGGTGGCGCTCGCCGGTGACCTCAAGATAGGCGTCGACCGAGGCCCCATCCAGATCGATTGGCACCGCGGGAAACCGGCGGCCGCGAGTCAACGCATCGAGGTTGAGTTCGGGCTCGACGTGTACGCGAGCCACTCCGGGCTGCGGCAATAGGGTTTTCATGATGAAGAAAGGCGCCAAAGCATCGCGCCCGCGGTGCCCAACAGCAGGAGGCATACCGTTCCTGACAGAAGTCGGGAAGGGAGACGCTGTGCAAAGTATTGGCCCGCCATGGTGCCGGAGATCAGGAGCAAGCCCATCACCAGGCCGGCGCCGAGAGGTGCTTCGCCGTTGAGCGTATGCACCGACGTGACGGCAAGGGAAATCGGAAGCTGGATGAGCTGACCCAGAAGGATTGCCGATGGCAGTGCCGCTCCCTGCCATAGCAAGAGTGGCAGCAACACCAACGGGCCGCTGGTGGCCGTCAATGCCGAGCAAAAGCCGGTGAGCATCCCCGTCGCGGCATGGGTGGACGATCTTGAAACCGCAGACCGGCCGGCGCGCGGCCGATGGATCGAGGGGTGAAGTAGCCGGATTGCGGACAAAACGAGAACCGAAGCCAGCAGCGCTATGGCGAGGGTTTCGGCCACGAAGGCGAGCGCCAGTGCCCCGACGAGCGCCCCAGGGACCGCCGCGAACAATAGCCAGCGATCAGTGACCACACGGGAGCCATGACGGAGCCACGCGAATAAACCCGGTCCCGCGAAGGCGAACATGGCCAGCGCCATCGCATCGTGAACCGCAAGCCCTTGCAGTTGCATAAGCCCCGGCGGCAGTAGTACGCCTCCGATGCCCGTTGCTCCGATCAGGAACCCGACCACCGTGGCCAGAACCATTAAGGGAATCGGATCCGACACGATCATGACCATTTACTATCGGCCGTGTGTATGGCGCCACGGACCTGCAAGCCCTCGATGTCAGCCTCGCTCATACCCAGCTCTTCAAGAATCGTCTCGGAATGCTCTCCGCGGCGGGGCGGTGCGGACAGCTCTGGCGTGAGCGTTCGGGACGACGAGAAACCGGCGCCGGGCACTCGGACCTCGGTCCCCGTCTTGCCGGGAACCCGCACCTTGGGCCAAAAATAGGGACCCCCGCCGGCGAGATCGTAGGCTTGCGCAGGCGACACGACCGTGGCGACGGGGACATCGACGTCGATCAGCCGGTTCTCCCAAACACAAGATGGCTCTTGTTGAAGAAATTTGGCCAGACATTCATGGACGCTGTCGACCTGGCCGGACTCGACGAACTCCTCGAGCTGATCGATTTGCGGCCGGGGCAGGCCGGCTGCTCGCAAGGCCCGCAGGAAATTGCCGGACTGTTTGCGGGTATTGCAGACGATCGCGATAAACCCGTCTCGTGTAGCGAAGGTCCCGGAGAGCGGATTCCCGGAGAATGCCGTGCTGCGCGAACGTTGGCGCGCCTGTCCGCTGACGGCATGGCTAGCGTAGGCCGGTGTGAGTAACGCCAAAGCGGTACTGTGAAGGGACACGTCCAGCCATTCGCCGCACTCCCTGGACTCCTCCCGGCTGCGCCGAGCGAGCGCGGCCAGGATCGCCACGGTGGCCTGCATACCGGTGGCATAGTCGATCAAGGGCGAGCCGAAGCGCCGGGGGTTGCCTTGCTCGTCGGCATTGGCGTCCATCATGCCGCTCATGGCCTGGATGACGTGATCGTAGGCCGGTCTCTCTGCGTGTTCTCCCTGCTGCCCAAAGCCCGAAACCGAACATACGATCAATTGCGGATAGCATCGGATCAGCCGTTGTGGATCGAATCCCAAGGCGGCCAGTTTGCCTGGGCGAAAGTTTTCCACCAAGACATCGGCCCGAGCGATCAAGCGCTCCAGGATGGCGCGAGCCTCGCTGTCATTCGCGTCGATCGATAACGACTCTTTGCCCGCGCTCTGCATGACGAACGCATCTCCCATTTCCATCGCAGCGAGCGCCGGATCGGGGCTATGCATGCGGATGATGTCGCCGCCTTGAACGCTTTCGATGCGGATGACGCGGGCTCCGAGCACAGCCAGGTTGTAGCTCGTGACAGGTCCCGCCAGGACATGCGTCCAGTCCACGACAGTCAAACCCGAAAGGGGCGGAGCATCCCCGGTGTGGCGCGTTGCGGTGGTATCCATCGACATAAGGGTTCTTTGTTCGGTTAATAGCCATCGCGACCACTTTACGTAGCTCCCCGGGGTTAAGCCATAATCCCGGATTCATCTATACATGCCAAATTGGAATAGCGATGAGATCGGAAGACGTCAGGAACTTCGTGGTGGTGGCCAGATACTCGACGCTGCTGCGAGCAGCTCAAGAGCTAGCCATCAGCCAACCCACGTTGTCCAAGTCGGTTGCCAGGCTGGAAAGAGCGGTTGGCGCCAAGCTTCTGGAGCGCTTGCCGCGAGGCGTGGCGCTGACCGAGTCGGGACGGGCTTTTGTGGAACACGCCGACAAGGCGGCCTTAAACCTGCAAGACGGTTTGGCCGCCGTTCGTGATCTGCGCATGGCTGAAGCTGGAACGGTGACCGTAGGCCTGGGGGTTTCCGTTCCGCAGCTTCTGCTTGCCGACGCCTGCCGAAAGTTATGGGCAACTACCAATATCCACGTGGAAATCACAGGGGGCATGTCGCGCTCGCTGGCGCAAGGCGTTGCAGCGGGAGAATGCGATTTCGCCATCACCAACCTGCCGCCCGACCGGGCCTCGCTGAAATGGCAAGTGTTGTTTGCCGATCCCATTCTGCCGATCGTGCCGGTGGGGGTTTCCTTTGGGCGATCGGGGCGCGTGACCTGGGAAGAGCTTGTTACGCAATCGTGGGTAGCGCCCAGTATCGGCAGCTCGGTACGCAAATGGTTCGAGCGTCAGTTCCTCCAACGGAAGCTTCCCATTCCCGAAGTGGTCTTGAGCCTGAATGATTATCTGACGGCTCCGGAGTTTGGCGAGGCGGTCGGCGCGATCACGTTAATGCCGGCCTCATTCCTGCGCCGCGAAGGTTTATCCGGACGTTATCGGGCCCTGCGAACTCCCGAAGATTGGCGATCCGATCGCACAGTCGGCCTGCTGGTGCGCCGCCACGGGTACTTGAGTCCTGCGGCCCGCCGATTACGACAAACCATTGTCTCGGTCGCGACGGAGCGTTTCTCGGACGATATTCGCCCCAAGCGGGCGCGCGGCACGCCTTGATCGAGAAGTTTTGGTGGCATCCGGGGAGTCGATGACCGTGGCTGCAGCGTGCTAATGCCCCGTAAACCGCGGCTTGCGTTGTTCGGCCAGCGCTTCCTGGCCCTCACGGGCATCATCGGTAAGCGCGAGCAGGCCGATCTGGCTTTCGGTAAAGGCCATGGACTCCTCGAAGGGCATATGCTGGATGTGCTTCATCAGATAGAGTCCGCGCCGGATTGCCGCCGGGGATTTGTCGCGTATGCGCGCCAGTAGCGCATCGAGGGCGCGATCGAAGTCGGCCGCCACGGTATTGACGAGGCCGATCTGCAGGGCTTCATCGGCGGTGATGGCATCGCCGGTGACGCAGAGCTCGGCGAGCTTGCGCCGGCCGATGAGATGTTGCAGCACCGTCAGCACCTGCGCGGGGAACAGGCCCACACGCACCTCGGGCAGAGCGAACGTGGCCTTGTCGGACGCCACCGCCATATCGCACATCGCCAGCAGGCCCATGCCACTGGCCAGGCAGGCGCCATTGACGCGGGCGATGAGCGGCAATGTGCCGGCTCGCGCCCGTCGAAACAGATTGGCCGAGTACGAGTGCGGCTCGGAATAATCGAAGCGGAAGGCAGGATCGTGGCGGAGATCGGCGCCGGCGCAAAAGGCCTGGTTGCCGCTGCCGGTGAGGACGATGGCCCGCAGCTCGCGGCGGCGGTTCGCATCGTCGATGGCTTCCGTGAGCGCCTGGAGAACGGACACGGTGATGGCGTTGCGGCGTTCGGGGCGGTTGATGGTCAGCCACATGACGTTGTCATGGACGTCGATCAGGAGTTCTTGGGACATGGTGGCAATCCGGTGGGCGGTGGAATCGGATTGTCCTATACATCGGGTTCGAACCCAAGCCCGGCTTCGCACGTTCAGGAGCGTTATCAGGAACTTAACCCCTCACCGCTGGACGCCAGGCGGATCGGGGATATACAGTGGCGCGGCCTGTCCATCCACTTCGGCCGGGCCATCATGGAGTCCACCATGGCCAGGTTGGCCCGCCTGTTTTGCCCCGATACCCCGCATCTGCTGCAGATCGCGGTGCTGCCCGCGCCGTCCGAGGCGGACGTACCCGTGCTCGACGCCTGGGCGCGATGGGTGGCGCAGGAGGCTCAGGCGCGGCAAGTGGCCCTGCATGGCTGGGCGCTGGTACCGCGCGAGATTTTGTTGCTGATCACGCCGCCATCGGCCGATGCGCTGCGGGCTTTGGTGCAGCGCCTGGGGCGGCGTATCGCGGCTCAGCGCGGCGGCGGCCAGGTGTTCGAGGGACGTTATCGTTCGGCGTTGGTCCAGCCCGGCGAGTGGGTGCTGCCCGCGCTGATCTGGCTCGAAAGCCTGCCGGTGAGGTATGGCTTGGCGCCGGGAGGCGAGTACTGGCGCTGGTCGTCGGCCCGTGCCCATGCCGGGCTGGAAAGCGCGGGCACGCTCAACATGCATCCGGATTACTGGCGATGCGGCAATACGCCATTCGATCGCCAGGCCAGCTATCGCCGTTTGTTGCGCGATGGCTTGGAGGCATCGGCCTCCTCCGCGCTGCAAGAGGCCTTGGCGGGCCAGTGGGCACTGGGCGACCGCGATTTCGTGGCGCGTGCCGAGCGCCTGGCCGGTCGACGCGCGGCACCACGGCCGCGTGGTCGGCCGCGCAAAACGCCGGCTACAGAGGCTTGAAGCCGGTTTCGCGCACCAGCTCCGCCCATTCACCGCGTTCGCGCTCAACCAGATCGGCGAGTTCGGTGGGGCTGCCGGGCGCCGCCTCCAGCGCCAGCGAGGCCAGCCGCTCGACGACGGATGGCTCCGACATGGCCTTGACCACATTGGCATTGAGGCTTTCCACCAGCTTGGGATCCATGCCGGCGGGGCCGAACAAGGCATACCAGCCATCCAGCGAGTAGTCGATGCCGATTTCCTTCATGGTGGGGTAGTCGGGAGTGAGCGGCGAGCGCTGGGTACCGGTGGTGGCGAGGATCTTCATGCGGCCTTGGCGAGCCAGCGGCAGGGCATCGGCCGCCGGCATGAAGCCGATCTTGAGCACGCCGGAAGCCACGTCGTTGGCGGTGAGCGCCGATCCCTTGTAGGGGATGTTGGTCATGGGAACGCCCAGGCGATGCGCCACGGCTTCGCCGACGAAGTGCGGTACGGTGCCGGTGCCCGGCGAACCGAAGCTGGCCATCCCGGGGTTCTGCTCCAGCCAGGCTTTCAGCTCGGCGCCGTTGGTGGCCGGGACGTCGTTGGCCACGACCAGCACGTTCTCTTGCGTCACCAGGCGGCCGATGGGGGTGAAATCGGTGCGTGGCTCGTAATCGAGGCTGGCGAAGGTATTGGGGAACAGCGTCATGGGGCCTTGCGGCACCAGTACCAGGGTTTTGCCGTCGGGGGCGGCGCGCTTGACGGCGTTGATGGCGATGCGGCCGGCGGCGCCGGTGCGGTTCTCGACAATGTAGGTTTCGCCGGTGAGCTTGGTGAGCTGCTCCGCCAGCAGTCGGGCGGTGGCGTCGACCGACCCGCCGGCCGCGAAGCCGATAATGATGGTATGGGTTTGTTGGGCTAATGCCAGGGGAGCGGTCAGGAAGGAGATGGCGGCGGTCAGCAGCAAACCGGCAAAGTGGCGGCGTTTCATGGGGAGTCCCGGAAGTTATCGTTTCGTTTCTTGAGGGGGTGTTCCGGGAGCGATGCTCCCAGAACGTGAAAGAGGGCGAAGAGGCCTACTTGCCCGCCTCGAAGCCCGAAGCCTCGACCAGGCCGGCCCAGCGCTTGCGGCTGTCGGCGATGGATTGCGCGAAGCTCGCGCCGGTTTCGCCCGAGACGTCGTAGCCCGCTTCTTCGAGCTTGGCCCGCACTTGCGGATCGGCGTGTACCTTGGCGAAGGCTTCCGTCAGGCGTTGCTGGACGTCCTGCGGCGTTTTGGAGGGTGCCATGATGCCGAACCAGATGGTGGTGTTCATCTCGGGGTGGCCGAGCTCCTGCAAGGTGGGAACGTCGGGCAGAAAGCGTGAGCGCTCGACGCCCGTGGTGGCAATGGCGTTGAGCCGTCCATCCTGGATCAGCTGCAAGGTGCTTTGTATTTGAGAGAAACCCAGCAGGGAGTGGCCGCCCGCGAGGTCGGTGGCCTGCGGCGCCGACCCGCGATATGGGATGTGAATCATATCGAGGTCCAGGTCGTTGGAGAACTGGTATCCCAGGAAGTGCGACGGTGTGCCGGGGCTGAACGAGGCATAGCCGGTACCGGGCTTGGATTTCACCCATTCGACGAGCTCGGGCAGGGTTTTGGCGGGCACCGATGGATGGGTGACGAGCACCAGCGGCGCCTCGATGCCGCGAATGATGGGCGTGAAATCGCCTGGCTGCCAGGGCATTTGCTTGAAGGCCGAAGGATTGATTTCGACCATGGCCTGTGTGCCCACCCAAAGCGTATGGCCATCGGCGGGCTGCTGCAGCACCGACTGCGCCGCGATATTGCCGGCGGCGCCGGTGCGATTCTCGACCAGCACGGGCTGGCCCAGCTCGCCGCTCAGACCGTTGGCCACGATGCGGGTGTAGACGTCGATGGCGCCCCCCGCCGGTGTGCCCACCACCAATCGCACCGGTTGTGTCGGGAACTCGGCGGCGGTGGCGGCCGAAGCCAGGCCGGCGAGCGCGGCGCCTGCCGCCCAGTGGCGCAGAGTGAATGAAAAGCGGAAGGTCATCAGAGTCTCCAGAAGCTGCGGCCGTTGGTGCGGCCGCTTGTGTCATGACGTAAGGCTAATGTTTCAGTATGCACCCATGGAGTCATGGATTCATAATGAATAGTGGGCATGGATTTATATAGGAAATCGTATTAATGTCGGATCTTCCCGCTTGGACTCGCCGGCTCGGCCCTCGCCAGCTGCAGACGCTGGTCACCATCGCGCATACCGGCAGTCTCAGCCGGGCTGCCACTCTGATGGCCACCACCCAGCCGGGCTTGTCGAAATGGCTCAGGGATCTCGAAGATGCGATGGGCGTGGTGCTGTTCGAACGCACCACCCGCCGTTTGGCCCCCACCGAATACGGCCATATCGTGTTGCGGCTGGCCGCTCAGATATTGGGCGACACGATGCGCATGGCCGACGAGCTCCAGGCCCGGCAGGCCGGCCGGCTGGGACGCCTGAACCTGGGCGTACTGCCGGGGCTGGCGCCAGTGCTGCTGCCCGATGCCATCCACTGGCTGCAGGAGCGCGGTCTGGAGATCGAGGTCGTGCTGCGCGAGAGCACTTTCGATATGCTGTTGCCGCAACTCCGTCAGCACCAGCTTGATCTGCTGGTTGCGCGTTTCGACCGTGAGGCGTTGAATGCCGGCGGCCAGCGCCGGGCCCTGTTCCAGGAAACCGCGTGCATCATGGCCAGTGTGGATCATCCGTTGCAGCGCCGACCGGCGGTGGACTGGACCGATCTGGCCGACCAGCCCTGGATTTTGCCGGTGCCGGATTCGCCGATGCGCCGGACGGTCGAGCGCGCCTTCGAGCGGTCGGGGATGCCGGTGCCGCGCAGTCTGCTGGAGTCGGCTTCGGCGCTTACCAACCGGGCCATGGCACGCAAGATGGGGGCACTCTTCATCACCTCCCGCCTCAGCGCCAGCGAACTGGAGCGCGACGGCACCGTGCGACGGCTACCGCTAACGGCCTCCCAGCCCTCCGCGGTGGGCGTGCTGTGGATGGTGGATGATCTGGCGCCTCAGCAGCAGTACATGCTGGAGGCGCTGGAAGCGGCTGCGCGGTTGCATGCCGAAGCGGCGGTTGGTGTGGTGGCGGAAACGGCGCGGTGAGCAGAGGAGCTCTGCCGCCGCGAGGTTTTTACGTCAGCTTTTCAGGCTCGCCAATCAGCCGCTCATACTTGAGATGGAGCTGCACCGGGCTTTCCACCCACTCGGGGTGGATCTCGATGCACTCCACCGGACAGACGACCTTGCATTGCGGCTCGTCGTGGTGGCCGACGCACTCGGTGCAGCGGCTGGGCTCGATCACGTAATACTCGGGCCCCATCGAGATGGCATCGTTGGGGCATTCGGGTTCACAGACGTCGCAATTGATGCATTCGTCGGTGATGCGCAGTGCCATGGCACCCTCCAGGGGTCAATCGGCCTTGAGCGGGCCGCCCATCTGGTCGATCTTGGTTTGCAGCCAGCGTTCGACCGATGGGAATACGAACTTGCTGACGTCGCCGCCCATCATGGCGATTTCGCGAACGATGGTGCCCGAGATGAACTGGTACTGATCGGACGGCGTGAGGAACAGGGTTTCGACATCGGGAAGCAGGTATCGGTTCATTCCCGCCATCTGGAACTCGTATTCGAAGTCGGACACGGCGCGCAATCCGCGCATGATGACGCGGGCGTTTTGCTGGCGCACGAAGTCTTTCAAGAGTCCGCCAAAGCTGGCCACTTCGACATTGGGATAGTGGCCCAGCACTTCGCGGGCGATGTCGACGCGTTCGCTGACGGAAAAGAACGGTTTTTTGGCGTGGCTATAGGCCACTCCCACCACGACTTTGTCGAACAGGGTGGCGGCACGGCGGACGAGGTCTTCGTGGCCGCGCGTCAGAGGGTCGAACGTGCCGGGATAGACGGCAACAATCATCGGGCTCTCCTGGGATATCGGCGGTCGGTATTGCGGTGCGACACGCACGGGGTTGGCAAGACGGGGCTGCCGATACGCCACGGCTAGCCAGGATGGATTATTTCGCGTTTTTGCGTTGCAGCAAACCCCCCGGCGGTATTGGGGTTGAGGTCCGGGGCCAACAGTCCATAATAAACCGAGCCGGCGCGGCCCTCACGTACGACGACCCAGCCCGCGGGCGCGACCGGGGGCGTGCCGCTTTCGGTGTAAACGAAGCCCGCGGCCGTCAAGTGCCCCGCCAGCGTGGGCAAGAGGCGTGCCAGCCAGTCGGTATCGAAGGGTGGGTCGAGCAGGATCAGGTCGTAGGGTGGCTCGTCGCGGCGCAAAAAAGCGGCCGCATCGCCATGATGGATCATGACTCGCGTCGCGCCCAGCCGGTCGCGGTTTTGCAACAGCAGACGGGCGGCCCGGCGGTCGGCTTCGACCAGGGTAACGTGGCCGGCGCCGCGCGAGGCGGCTTCCATGCCCAGGGCACCGGAGCCGGCGAACAGATCGAGCACGCGTCGCGATGCGAAATCGCCGTTCCACAGATGGCGCAACCAATTGAAGAGCGTCTCGCGCACGCGGTCGGGCGTGGGGCGCAAGCCGGGAAGGTCGGGCACCGGCAGCAGGCTGCGGCGATAGTCGCCACCAATGATGCGGACTTGCCGCGGTGTGCTGGCGGCATGCCGGGGTGGGGGTTTTGGCGGGCGCTGCGGCATAAAGAGGTGTCAGGGTGTCGCCAGGGAGGCACGGCGGGCAAATGGCCGCCGGGGCGGGCCATGATAAGGGCTATCATCGTGGATTGCACGATTGTCACTCCTTCCGGCAGGTCCATGTTCAGCTTTTTCCGCAAGAAAACCAAGCCCTCCGATCCTCCGGCGGCCGAAGAGCGGCGCGACGATATTCCGCCGCCTGCCGCACCGGAGTCGCCCGCACCAGATTCGCCCCCGTCGGAGCCGGCCGCGCACACGCCGGAGCCCCCACGGCCAGCGTCCGCTTCCGCCGCGGCACCGGTCGAAGAAGCTGCCAAGGTCGATACGCGGCCTTCGCGGATGGCCTCGCTGATTGGAGGCGCCGCCCCGGCCAGCCCACAAGCACCTGCGGCCGCGCCGCACCCCGCGGCCCGGGCCGAGACCGAGCCGCCGACAATTGCCCCACCGAAGGCCGAACCGCCAGCAATCGTTCCATCGCCCGATGCCGAGGCGCGCCAGCTGGCCGCGGCGCCAGCCGCGCCGGCGGCCAACGAGACCGCACGAACAGCTGCCGTGGTGCCGTCGCCTTCGGTTGGTCCTCCTGCCTCGCCGCCCCCGGCAACGCCGGCTAAGCCACCTGAGCCGCCGGCATCACCACCGCCCGCCGCCCCAACCGCGGTCGGCGGCATCCCGGCCGAGCGCCCCGGCAACGGTGCGCGCGCGCATCCGCTGATGCCGCAACCGGCCGCGCCCGAACCGGCGGCCGAGGAGTCCACGCGCAAATCCTGGCTGTCGCGGCTGAAATCGGGTTTGTCGCGCACGGGCCAGAACTTCACCGGCCTGTTCGTCAACGTCAAGGTCGACGAGAACCTCTTCGAAGAACTCGAAACCGCGCTCATCATGGCCGATGCGGGGGTGGAGTCCACCGAGGCCCTGCTCGCCGCGTTGCGCTCGCGCGTGCGCAAGGAGCGCATCGAAGACGGCGCTCGCGTCAAGGAGGTCCTGCGCGAGTTGCTCACCGAACATCTCAAACCCCTGCAGCGAGGTTTCGACGTCGAACGCGCCACGCCGCTGGTGGTGATGATCGCCGGCGTCAATGGCGCGGGCAAAACCACTTCCATCGGCAAGCTGGCCCGCGCCTTCCAGGCCGCCGGCCGGCCGGTGCTGCTGGCGGCCGGCGACACCTTCCGCGCCGCGGCGCGCGAGCAGTTGGTGGAATGGGGCCGGCGCAACGAGGTGGCGGTGGTGGCCCAGGGCGATGGCGGAGATCCCGCGGCGGTGGCCTTCGATGCGGTACAAGCGGGGCGGGCGCGAGGCATGGGCGTGGTCATGATCGATACCGCCGGCCGTCTGCCCACTCAACTGCACCTGATGGCCGAGTTGCAAAAAATCCGCAAAGTGATCGGCAAGGCCGACGAAGGCGCGCCGCACGAGGTCTTGCTGGTGGTCGATGGCAATACCGGCCAGAATGCGCTGGCCCAGATCAAGGCTTTCGATGAGGCGCTGGGCCTGACCGGCCTGGTGGTGACCAAGCTCGACGGCACCGCCCGCGGCGGTATTCTTGCCGCCGTGGCGGCGGGATCGCAAGGTGTGCGCCCGGTGCCGGTTTACTGGATCGGCGTGGGCGAAAGCATCGAGGATCTCCAGCCCTTCGTGGCCAGCGAATTCGCCGGGGCGATGCTGGGAGATTGATCGATGACCCCGCCGTTTGCTACGGCGGGTAAAAATCTAAGACAATAGCCGTGATGCCTACTCTTGCGTTGCTGGCGAAACACCCCTTCCCACTCGCTGCCGCCGCTTTGTCCGGAATTTACGCCGGGCGCCGCTCTGGCCAGAACCTGGCAAGGCCGGCGGCCGCCATCCGCGCCGCGATGGCCAGGCGGGTTCGATTTTCCTGAATGCGCATCAGCGCATTCGCCTAGCCGCTCCACTCCCGCCATGAACGACGACATTCTCGAGGAAGCCCTCCACTACCACCGCCAACCGGCGCCGGGCAAAATTTCGGTGGTTCCCACCAAGGCGCTTGATAACCAGTACGATCTCGCCCTGGCTTACTCGCCGGGCGTCGCGCACGCTTGCGACGCGATCGTGCGCGAGCCCGACACCGCCCGGCATTACACCTCGCGAGGCAATCTGGTGGGCGTGATTTCCAACGGCACCGCGGTACTGGGTCTGGGCAATATCGGCCCGCTGGCGGCCAAGCCGGTCATGGAGGGCAAGGCGTGCCTGTTCAAGAAATTCGCCGGGATCGACGTCTTCGATCTTGAAATGGCCGAGCACGACCCCGACAAACTGATCGACGCCATTGCCATCCTCGAGCCCACGTTCGGCGGTATCAACCTCGAAGACATCAAAGCCCCGGAGTGCTTCTACATCGAGAGCAAGCTGATCGAGCGCATGAACATCCCGGTGTTCCACGACGATCAGCACGGCACCGCCATCGTCACGTCGGCCGCCTTGCTCAACGGCCTCGAGATCGCCGGCAAGTCGCTGGCCGACGTGCAGTTGGTGTGCTCCGGTGCGGGCGCCGCCGCCATCGCCTGCCTCGATCTGCTGATCACCCTGGGTCTGCGGCACGACAACATCGTCCTCATCGATTCGCGCGGCGTGGTGTTCGAAGACCGTGACGAACACATGGAATACAACAAGGCTCGCTTCGCCACCCGCCGCGCGGTGCGTACCCTGGGCGACGCCATGCGCGATGCGGACGTCTTTCTCGGATGTTCCGCCGCCGGCCTGTTGTCTACCGACATGGTGGCGGCCATGGCCGCCAACCCGGTGATCCTGGCGCTGGCCAATCCCGAGCCCGAAATCCATCCCGCGGTTGCGCACGCGGTGCGGCCCGATTGCATCGTGGCCACGGGCCGGTCCGACTACCCCAACCAAGTCAACAACGTGCTGTGCTTTCCCTTTCTGTTCCGGGGGGCGCTGGATTGCGGCGCCTCGCGCATCACGTCGGAAATGAAGGCCGCCAGTGTGCGCGCCATCGCCGAATTGGCCCGCCGCGAAGTGCCCGACCGCGTGGCCGCCGCCTATCCCGGCCGCGCGCTAACATTCGGCCGGGATTACATCATCCCCACGCCGTTCGATCCGCGCCTGGTGGTGGAGGTGGCCTCGGCCGTGGCCCGGGCCGCAGTCGAGTCCGGGGTGGCACGGCATCCCATCGACGACATGGCGGCCTACCGCGCACTGCTCGAGGCGGGGCGTTTCAACGAAGTGCCCGCCTGACCCAAACAAAAAGCGCCGCTCCCGTCGCCAGTGCTTCGAGTGTGGTTACTGAGCCGGCGCGGGGGCCGACGGAGCGCCGGCCGTTTTTGGCGCATCGCCCGCCGGGAGCGGGATGGCGCCAATGGCGGGCCGCAGCTTTTCCAGCAGCAGATAGAGTTGATCGCGTTCCGCGCGATCGAGATGAAGCAGGATCTCGGCCTGGCGCCGTTGAGCGCCCGGCATGACACGGCGATACAGGCGCCGTCCCGCCGGCGTGATGCGACAAACTTTGCGCTTGCCGTTGTCGGGATCGGGGTCGACCTTGGCCAGCCCGCGGCGCGCGAGTTCCTGCAGGCTGCGTGACACCAGAGCCTTGTCTGCCGACGACACCGCGACCAATTGGCTGAATGGCGTGGGTGAGTGCTTGGCCAGGCCCGACAGGGTGCGCCACTCCGACACTGATAGAGCGAACGGCTCGAGATAGCGCGACGTGACCAGCCGCTGGGCTTCGTTGCCGAGGCGGCTCAGCAAAAAGGTGAGGAAGTGTTCGATGTCCAGTCCGGAGCCGCTGGCTTCGAGGTCGGACCAGGGAGTGGAGGGTGTTGAGGGTTGAGCGTCGGACACGAGGATCTTTCAGGAGGCTTCCAGGCGAAGGATGTCTTGTACCACTTGCGAGACGCCGAGCTGCCAGGGCGGCATGACCAGATCGAAGGTGTCGCAGAGGCGCGCGGTATCGAGCACGGCGTAGGCCGGCCGCGAGGCCAGCCTGGACAAGACCTGGCTGGAGATCGGTTGGATGGTGTCGGCCGAACAGCGCAGCGCGAGGCCATGGCGCCCGGCCTCGGTGAGCAGGTGGCAGGCATAGCCGTACCAACTGGTGTGGCCCTGGCTGGCAACGTGATACAGCCCGGGCGCCCCGAGATCGCGCCAGAGATCGCGCAAGACATGGGCGGTGACCGCGGCTATGAACTCGGCGCTGTTGGGCGCGCCTAGTTGATCATCGACTACTTGCAGCCGGGTTTGCTGGCGCGCGCGCCGAAGGATGGTGCGCAGGAAGTTGGCACCGAAACGATGAAATACCCAGCCGGTACGCAGGATGAGGTGGCGCGAGTAGCCGGCCACCGCCTGATCGCCGGCGAGTTTGCTGCGGCCATAGGTATTGAGCGGCTCGGTGGCGTCGGTTTCGGTATACGGCGTGGCCTGGCGTCCGCTATAGACGTAATCGCTGGAGTAATGCACCAGCCAGGCGCCCGTTCGGCCGGCCGCTTCGGCCAGGAGGGCCGGCAGCGAGGCATTGAGCTGCATGGCAAGGGCGGGGTGGTGTTCGGCGGCATCCACGGCCGTGTAGGCGGCGGCATTGACGATGCAGTCGGGCCGGGTGCGTTCCAGCAGGCGGAGCACCGCGCCCGGATCGTAAAGATCGCATTGCTCACGGGTGGGAGCGGTGATCTCTCCCAGGGGGGCCAGGCTGCGAGCCAGGGCGTGGCCGAGCTGGCCGCGACTGCCGAGCAGAAGGATGCGGCGCCGGACCATCAGCGCTCTCCCCGGCTGCCGACGAAGTGTTCGACGGGCCGGGGCGGGCGGCGCAGCAGTTGGGCTACAACACTGGAATCGCCCACGCTGCCCTGGTTGAGCATGGCCAGCGTGTCGGTGTCGAGCGCGACGCCCGGCAGATACGAGCCCAGGCGGGCGGCAGTTTCAATCAGGGGCATGGGAATGGGAAGAAAGCGGGCGGGGCGACGAATACCCAGGGCATGCCGCAGTTTCGCATAGAACTCGCGCAAGCTGAGGGCCTCGGGGCCCACGAAATCGAGCGGGCCGGTGGCCATGGTTTCGGATTCGAGCAACTCGACCACGGCATCGGCGAGATCATGGACATGGATGGGCTGCAGCTGCTGCAACCCATCGCCCGGCAGCGGGATCAGCGGCAGATGGGCCATCGTCCGGAATAGCTGTGCGCTGGCGCTGCCTTTGCCGAAGATGACCGACGGGCGCACGATGGCGGCCGGTATGCCCAGCGAAAGCAGATGCTGGTCGGCGGCGCTTTTGCTGCGTTGATAAGGTGTGCCGGCGGGATGGTCGGCTCCCAGCGCCGAGATCTGCACGATGCGTCGAACCCCGGCCTGGGCGGCGGCGTCGAACAGCGCCGCCGGCGCACGATGATGGATGAGCTCGAAGGGCTGGCGGCGGCTTTCGCGCAGGATACCCACCGCGTTGATGACGACGTCCATGCCGCCTGCCAGAGGCAGCCAGTCGGCGGCGCGGGTAGCCAGGGTGAAATCGGCCGCCTTCGCGCACAGCGTGGGCGATACGCGATGCGCGCGGGACGGGTGGCGTACCGCTGCGTGGACTTCGTGGCCAGCGGCTTCGAGGGCGTTGGCGAGATGGCGGCCGACAAAGCCGGTGGCGCCGGCGAGCAGGATTTTCATGCGGAACCCTTCGGAGCGGGGCTAGCCTCGCGGTGGCGGGTAATGCTGAGACATTACCGGCCGGCGGGGGTTCCGGCAAGGGCGTTATCCCTCGCTCTTGAGCCGATGCCGCTGCAGCTTGCCGCTCTCGGTGCGCGGCAGCGCATCCACGTAGCGGATCGAACGCGGGTATTTATAGGGCGCCACGGTTTCCTTCACGAACTTCTGCAGCTCGGCGGTCATGGCGTCGTTGCCCTGGTGGCCGGGCTTCAGCACGACGAAGGCGCGGATGATCTGGCCGCGGTCGTCGTCGGGCACGCCCACCACGCCGCACTCGGCCACCGCCGGATGGGCCAGCAGCGCCCACTCCACCTCGGGGCTGGAGACGTTGTAGCCCGAGGTGACGATGATGTCGTCGACCCGCGCCACGTAGTGGAAATAGCCGTCTTCGTCCATCCAGAAGGCATCGCCGGGGAGGTTCCAGCCGTTGCGGACGTAATTCTTCTGGCGATCGTCGGCCAGGTAGCGGCAGCCAGTGGGGCCCTTGACGGCCAGCATGCCGACTTCGCCCGGCGGCAGGGGGTTCATGTCGTCGTCCACCACCATGGCGCGGTAGCCGGGCAGCACCTTGCCGATCGAGCCGGGGCGGAAGTCGTCGGGGCTGGAGGCGATGTAGATGTGGATCAGCTCGGTGCCGCCGATGCCGTCGTGGATCTCGATGCCGGAGGCTTCGCGCCAGCGGCGGCGGGTGTCGTCGGGCAGGGCCTCGCCGGCGGAGACACACTTCTTGAGGCTCGAGATGTCGTAGCGGTCGACCAGGTTGGCCATCTGGCGGTAGGCGGTGGGCGAGGTAAAGCAGATGGTGGCGCGGTGATCCTGGATGGCCTTCATCAGCGGCTCGGGCGCCAGGCGTTCGATCAGCACGGTGCTGGCGCGGGCCCAGAGCGGGAAACACAGCATGCCGCCCAGGCCGAAGGTGAAGGCCAGCGGCGGAGTGCCGATGAAAACGTCGTCGGCCGTGGGCTTGAGGCAATGGCGCGGGAAGACTTCGCACATCGCCATGACGTCGCGGTGGAAATGCACGGTGCCCTTGGGCACGCCTGTGGTACCGGAGGTGAAGCCGATGAGGGCGGGATCGGTGGCGGCGGTGACGATGGCCTCGAAAGTGCCCGGCTTGCCGGCCATGGCGGCTTCGAGATCGCCGCCTTCGCCGAAGTACCTGGCTTGCTGTAGGTAGGGGGAATCCTGGCGCGCCAGTTCGAGCTCTTCGGCCAGGGATTTATCGCACAGCACATGGCTCACCTGGGCCAGTTTGGCAATGTCTTTCAGCTCTTTGGCGCGCAGCAGCGGCATGGTGCCCACAGCGATGCCCCCCGCCTTGATGACCGCCAGCCACGAGGCCGCGAGCATGGGCGAATTGCCGCCGCGCAGCAGCACGCGGTTGCCTGGAACCAGGCCGAGATCCTCGACCAGGACGCGGGCCAACTGGTTGACGATGGCCTGGAGTTCGCGATATGTCCAGCGGAGGTCCTGGCCCAGGATGGCCGGCCGGTCGCCATGCCCTTCGGTAATCGCCAGGTCGAGCAATTGGGTGGTGGCGTTGAGACGCTCGGGAAACTGCAGCTCCGGCTGGTCGAACAGAAACTCGGGCCAGTCGGCGGGGGGCGGCAGGTTATCGAGGACGAAGGTGTCGCGATGGGCGGTGTAGGGCATGGTGAGTACGGCGCAATCCTAGGCTATCGAAGTGTCAACTATGCGATCTCTATCTTTTAGTTGTCAAGTAATTGTTTTCCCGGATAACCTTGATGTATGGCAATAAAAAGTCGTGATCAGGGGCTTGCGTATCGACGGATGTGATCGGTAAAATGCTTTAGAACTAAATTAATTTTTGCCATGCCGCTGGTGTGTCCGCACCCGGTACCCCACACACGTTTCCCATCCGGAGATCGCATGAAAATCGTTTGCATTGGAGGCGGCCCCGCCGGCCTGTACTTTGCGCTGCTGATGAAGCAGCAAAACCCTGCTCACGACATCACCGTGGTGGAGCGAAACCGGCCCTACGACACCTTCGGCTGGGGCGTGGTGTTTTCCGACCAAACGCTGGGCAATCTACGCGCCGCCGACGAAAAAACCGCCACCCAGATCCTCGACGCCTTCAATCACTGGGACGACATCGAAGTCCTGATCGAAGGCCACAGCGTGCTGTCCAGCGGCCATGGCTTCTGCGGCATCGGCCGCAAGCGGCTGCTCAACATCCTGCAGGCCCGCTGCGAAGAGCTCGGCGTGAAGCTGGTGTTTGAAACCGACGTCGAGAGCGACGAAGACTACCCCGACGCCGATCTCATCATCGCCTGCGATGGCCTCAACAGCCGCATCCGCACCAAATACGCCGATACCTACCAGCCCGACATCGACGTGCGCGATTGCCGCTTCGTCTGGCTGGGCACCAAAAAGCTGTTCGAGCCCTTCACCTTCGCCTTCGAAAAAACCGAATGGGGCTGGTTCCAGGCCCACGCCTACCGGTTCGACGACGAAACCTCCACCTTCATCGTCGAAGCCCCCGAGCGTGTCTGGCTGGGTGCCGGCATCGACAAAATGGAGAAAGAAGAGTCGATCGCCTTCTGCGAAAAACTCTTCGCCAAGTATCTCGACGGCAATCCGCTGGTCTCCAACGCCTCGCACCTGCGCGGCTCGGCGCAGTGGATCAAGTTCCCGCGCGTCATCTGCAAAACCTGGGTCCATCACAACGGCCGCGCGCCGGTGGTGCTGATGGGCGACGCCGCCCACACCGCCCACTTCTCGATCGGCTCGGGCACCAAGCTGGCGCTGGAAGACGCCATCGAGCTCACGCGCTGCATCGGCCGCTCGCCCGACGACCTCGCCGCCGCCCTGCGCGACTACGAGGCCGTGCGCAGCATCGAGGTATTGCGGATCCAGAACGCCGCGCGCAACTCCACCGAGTGGTTCGAGAACGTCGACCGCTACGTCAACCTGCCGCCCGAGCAGTTCGCCTACTCGCTGCTGACCCGCAGCCAGCGCATCAGCCACGAAAACCTTCGCCTGCGCGATCGCGGTTACATCGAGCGCTATGAAGACTGGGTTGCCAGCCAGGCCGGGATCGAACGCAAGCCGGGCCAGGAGCCGATTCCGCCGATGTTCACGCCCTACACCGTGCGCGGCGTCACGCTGCCCAACCGCGTGGTGGTGGCGCCGATGGCCCAGTATTCCTGCGTCGACGGTGTGCCGGGCGCCTTCCATCAAACCCACCTGGGCGCACGCGCCATGGGCGGCGCCGGCATGGTCATGGTCGAAATGACCTGCACTTCGCCCGACGCCCGCATCACCCCGGGATGCCCCGGCCTGTGGAACACCGAGCAGCGTGATGCCTGGAAGCGCATCGTCGACTACGTGCACCAAGAAACCTCCGCCAAGATTGGTATCCAGCTTGGCCATGCCGGCCCCAAAGGCTCCACCCGCGTCGCCTGGGAGGGCATCGATCTCCCGCTGGAAAGCGGCAACTGGCCGCTGATATCGGCCTCGGCCACGCAATATCTCAAGGACCGGAGCCAGGTTGCGCGCCCCATGACGCGCGACGACATGGATCGCGTGCGCGACGACTTCGTGCGCTCGGCCCGCTACGCCGCCGAGGCCGGCTTCGACTGGCTGGAGCTGCACTGCGCCCACGGTTACCTGTTGTCCGCCTTCATCTCGCCGCTCACCAATCACCGCACCGATGAATACGGCGGCTCGCTCGAGAACCGCATGCGCTATCCGCTGGAAATCTTCCACGCGATACGCGCCGTGTGGCCGCAGGATCTGCCGCTGTCGGTACGCATTTCGGCCCACGACTGGGTCGAGGGCGGTATCACGCCCGACGACGCCGTGGAAATCGGCCGCATGCTCAAGGCCGCGGGCGTCGACATCGTGCACGTCTCCTCGGGCCAGGTGAGCCACGACGAAAAACCCGTCTACGGCCGCATGTTCCAAACGCCGTTTGCCGACCGTATCCGCAACGAAGCGGGCATCCCCACCATCGCGGTGGGCGCCATCTCCGAGGCGGATCACGTCAATAGCATCATCGCCGCCGGCCGTGCCGACCTGTGCGCGGTGGGTCGGCCGCACCTCGCCAATCCGGCCTGGACGCTGCAGGAAGCCGCCCACATCGGCTATCACGACATCGCGTGGCCCAAGCAGTACCGCACCGCCAAGGTCCAGCTCGAGGTCAACTTCGAGCGCGCGCGCCAGATGGAGCTGGCGGCGGCGGCGCCGGCCGAAGCCGAGGGCTTGTGATGACCACGCCTCAACCCCTGCAGGGACGGCACGCGCTGGTTACCGGCGCCGCGCGTGGCATCGGCGCCGCGGTGGCGCGCCTGTTGGCGCAGCAAGGAGCCCGGGTGTCCCTGCTCGGCCGCAATCTTCAGGCGCTTGAAGGCCTCCGCGCCACGCTGCCGGGCGGCCCGCATCTGCCCGTCACCGCCGACATCGGCGATCCGGCGGGCGTACAGGCGGCGTTCGCGCAGGCGCGTGATGCCCTGGGCCCCATCACCATCCTGGTCAACAATGCGGGCCAGGCCGAAAGCGCGCCGTTCGGCAAAACGTCGATCGATCTCTGGCAGCGCATGCTGCAGGTGAACCTCACCGGCACCTTCCTGTGCTGCCAGGCGGCATTGCCCGACATGCTGGCCGCAGGCACGGGCCGCATCATCAACATCGCCAGCACCGCGGGCCAAAAGGGCTATCCCTACGTGGCCGCCTATACGGCCGCCAAGCACGGCGTGATCGGGCTGACCCGTTCCCTGGCCCTCGAGCTGGCGCGCAAGGGTATTACCGTCAACGCCGTCTGCCCGGGATACACCGATACCGACATCCTGCGCGAGAGCATCGCCAACGTCGTGGCAAAGACCGGTCGTTCGCCCGAGGAAGCCATGGCCGAGTTCACCGCCGGCAATCCGCAACGCCGGGTGATCCAGCCCGACGAAGTGGCCGACGCGGTGCGTTGGCTTTGCGGCGAAGCCGCCGGATCGATCACCGGCCAGGCCATCTCCGTCTCGGGTGGCGAGGTTACGTGATGCCCGACCTTTCGCACGCCATGTTGCGCGATGCGCACGGCCTGGGGCACGAGGCGCGCGTCCATAGCGACGACCACGCCGCGCTCAAGCTCTGGCTGCGCCTGCTCTCATGCTCCAAGCAGCTGGAAACGGAGGTTCGCCGCCGGCTGCGTGCGCGCTTTGGCGTGTCGATTGCGCGTTTCGACTACCTCGCCCAGCTTTATCGCTATGGCGAGGGCCTGAAAATGCGCGATTTATCACAACATTTGATGGTGACCGGCGGCAACGTCACCGGGCTCACCGACGAACTCACCCGCGAAGGGCTGGTGCTGCGCGAGGCCAGCACCACCGATAAGCGTTCGCGCATCGTGCGCCTCACGCCCAAAGGGCGCGAAGCGTTCGAAGCCATGGCTCAAGCCCACGAACAGTGGATACTCGAGCTGTTCGGCAACATGACGGACAAGCAGATGCAACAGTTGTACACCCAATTGGGCATACTGCGCGTCCATCTCACGCACCACGATTTTTCCGAGGACTCCGCATGACCCACGATTCCACTCCGCGCGTCGATCCCGCCCTGATGGCCGGCAACCGCAAATCGCTGGCCGGCTACCAGGCCCAGCATTTCCTGTGGGAGGCCGTTGACCAGGTCGGTGTCATCACGCTGAACCGGCCGGAACGCAAAAACCCGCTCACCTTCGACTCCTACGCCGAATTGCGCGACTTCTTCGGCCAGCTCAAGTACGCGGAGGATGTGAAAGCCGTGATCGTGCGTGGCGCCGGTGGCAACTTCTGCTCCGGTGGCGACGTGCACGAGATCATCGGGCCGCTGGTCCGCCTCACCGCGCCCGAGCTGCTGATGTTCACCCGCATGACGGGCGACCTGGTCAAGGCCATGCGCGCCTGCCCGCAGCCCATCATCGCCGCCGTGGATGGCGTCTGCGCAGGCGCCGGCGCGATCGTCGCGATGGCATCCGACATGCGCCTGGGCACCGCGCGCAGCAAAACCGCCTTCCTGTTCAATCGAGTGGGTCTGGCGGGTTGCGACATGGGCGCTTGCGCCATCCTGCCGCGCCTGATCGGCCAGGGCCGTGCCAGCGAATTACTGTACACCGGCCGCTCGCTGGGCGGCGAAGAGGGCGAGCGCTGGGGTTTCTTCAATCGCCTGGTCGAGCCCGAGGCCCTGGACGAAGCCGCCCGCAAGCTGGCGAGCGACATCGCGGCGGGCCCGACCTTCGCCAACGGCATTACCAAGACCATGCTGCACCAAGAGTGGAACATGAGCATCGAGCAGGCCATCGAGTCCGAGGCGCAGGCCCAGGCCATCTGCATGCTCACCGAGGATTTCTCGCGCGCCTACCACGCCTTCGTGGCCAAGCAGAAGCCCAAGTTCGAAGGAAACTGATCATGGCCGATCGCAATTATCTCGATTGGCCCTTCTTCGAGCCGCGCCACCGCGAGCTGGCGGTGGCCCTCGACGACTGGGCGGCGCAGGAGTTGCCGCAGGGCCATGGCGCCAATGTCGACGACGACTGCCGCCAGTTGGTGGCCTTGCTGGGCAAGGGCGGCTGGCTGCGGCATGCCGTGGCCGGCAAGGAGTTCGGCGGGCTGAACGATACCATCGACACCCGCGCCATCTGCCTGCTGCGCGAGACCCTGGCCCGCCACAATGGCCTGGCCGACTTCGCCTTCGCCATGCAAGGGCTGGGTTCGGGCGCGATCAGCCTGGCCGGCACGCCCGAGCAGAAGCAGCGCTACCTGCCGCGCGTCGCCTCCGGCGAGGCGATCGCCGCCTTTGCGCTCTCCGAGCCGCAGGCGGGGTCCGACGTCGCCGCCATGGCGTGCGGCGCCCGGGTCGAGGGCGACGAAGTCATTCTCGATGGCGAGAAAACCTGGATCTCCAACGGCGGCATCGCCGACTTCTACGTGGTGTTCGCACGTACCGGCGAAGCCCCCGGTGCGCGCGGCATCTCGGCGTTCATCGTCGATGCCGGCACGCCGGGTTTCGAAATCGCCGAACGCATCGACGTGATCGCGCCGCACCCGCTGGCCCGGCTGAAGTTCACCAATTGCCGCATCCCGCTGAGCCAGCGTATCGGCGCGGCGGCCGAGGGCTTCAAGATCGCCATGCGCACGCTCGACGTCTTCCGCACCTCGGTGGCCGCGGCGGCGCTGGGCTTCGGCCGGCGCGCGCTCGACGAAGCCCTGCAGCGGGCCACCACGCGCAAAATGTTCAATCAAATGCTGGCCGATTTCCAGATCACCCAGAGCAAGCTGGCCGACATGGCCATCACGCTCGAGAGCGCCGCGCTGCTCACCTATCGCGCCGCCTGGCAGCGCGATCAGGGCAAGACCGTCACGCGCGAGGCCGCCATGGCCAAATACGTGGCCACCGAGGGCGCCCAGAAGGTAATCGACGCCGCCGTGCAGATGTGGGGCGGCATGGGCGTGGTCAGCGAGGTGCCAGTGGAAAAGCTCTATCGCGAGATCCGCGCCCTGCGCATCTACGAGGGCGCCAGCGAGGTCCAGCAACTCATCATCGCGCGCGAGATGCTCAAGGAGATTGCCGCATGAGTGTTCACTTCTCCCGCCCCTACACGATCCGGTTCTCCGACTGCGATCCGGCGGGCATCGTATTCTTCCCCCAGTATTTCGTCATGTTCAATGGCACGGTCGAAGACTGGATCACCGACGGCCTGGGCATCGGCTACCGCACGCTGGTGATCGAGCGCCGCACCGGCATGCCCACGGTACACCTCGACGTCGACTTCACCGCCATCAGCCTGATGGGCGACGAAGTCGTCCTCGAGCTGGAAGTCATCCGCCTGGGCAGCAAGTCGCTCAAGCTCGAGCACCGCTGTGTCGGCCTCGACGGCACCGTGCGCGCACGGGTTGAACAGGTAATCGTCACCACCTCGCTCGACACCCATGACTCGATCGAAATCCCGGCCGATCTGCGTGCCGCGATCGAGGGCAACGTTGCCGCGGCTTCCGCCGGCTCTTGATTCCATCGGTTCCGGCCCCGGCAGGGCTGGAACCGCAACCCATCACGATAAGGAAATCCCATGCAAGTGCTGCTCCCCGAAGGTTGGCCCCGTCCGAAAGGCTACGCCAATGGCGTTGCCGTGACCGGTCGCCAGATTTATGTCGCCGGCATGATCGGCTGGGACGCCCATGCCCAGTTCCACACCGACGACTTTGCCGGCCAGGTGCGCCAGGCCCTCGAGAATATCGTCGCCGTCCTCAAGGAAGGCGGCGCGACGCCCGAGCACATCGTGCGCATGACGTGGTACGTCGTCAATAAAAAAGAATACTTGGCCGCCGGCAAAGACGTCGGCCAGGCCTTCCGCGAAGTCATCGGCAACTACAACATCCCCATGACGGCGGTGGAAGTGACGGCGCTGATGGAAGACCGCGCCAAGGTCGAGATCGAAGTCACGGCGGTGGTGCCGGCGTAAGCCGGCCCAGAACAACACGGGCCCCGCGGCAAAATGCCGCGGGGCCCGTGGCCGTTCAAGGCAAGAAGGCGGAACCGGACCATCGCTTGCGATGGCCCGGTCTTTAACCCCGACGGGATCCGTACGTTGGGAAAGATCGCTACAGATTTGGCCGATGGCTTGTGAATCCCGTCGCCGCCTCGTAGGCCAGGGCTACGCGATAGATCTGGGCATCCTGGTGATAGTCGGCTGCGAACTGGATCGAGAGCGGCAACCCCTCCGACCAGCCCATGGGCATCGCCAAGGCTGGCATTCCGGAGACGTTATACATACGAGTGTATTCGGCGCGAGGTCCGTAGCCCGGCTTGAGGGACTCGTCCAGGCTGTCGGCCACGCCACGGCTTGCCGGCGTCACCACGATGTCCACCCGATGGCGAACCGTCTGCCACTCGTCAAGGCACTGCGCGCGCGCGGTGCGCAGCCAGTTGCGGCGCTCCTCGGTCAATTGCTTGGCCTGAGTGATCCGCGCGGTGAAGGTAGCTTCGAACTCCTCGGGGTGCGTGCTCATACGGCGACCATACTCGTCGTAAGCGTCCATCGCCGTGATCTCGCCGCCCCAGGCCGAGGCTTTTTCGAAGGTCGGAAGTTGGATCGGTAAAATCTCGGCACCCAGATCGGCCAACACCCGCAAAGCCTCCGCAAAAGCCGTTCGGCAATCCTCGTCATACTCAAAGACTTCTAGCATATGCCAAGGCACCCCCAGCCGCATGCCGCGCAGGCTGTCGGTTTGGTAGCGAGTGGGATCGAGCGTGGCTGGATCGAGGCCAGAGGGCTGCATGGCCGCGAACATGAGCAGGTTGTCCGCCACCGTTCGGGTAATGGGGCCGACGTGATCCAGGGTTTTCGACAAAGGGATCACCCCCGCGGTACTGACGCTACCCAGCGTGGGCTTGAAACCCACCAGGCCGCATGACGCGGCAGGATTGCGAATCGAGCCGCCGGTGTCGGTTCCTACGGAGCCTACTCCAAAGCCCGCCGCTACCGCCGCCCCCGAACCGCTACTGGAGCCCCCGGGACTGTGGTTCAGGTCCCAAGGGTTACGCGGCGAGGGATGCAGCGCGCTCGGAGTGGGCGCACCTCCGGCAAGCTCCCAAAGCATCACCTTGCCCAGCGACACCGCTCCGGCCTGGTTCAGGTGCGATACCACCTCGGCGTCCTGGCTAGGAACCCAGTTGGCATGACTGCGGGAGTTTGCCGTCGTACGGGTTTGTGCAAGGGCGATATTGTCTTTATAGGTGATGGGCAAGCCGTGCAACGGTCCGCGCAGTTGGCCGCGCGACCATTCGTCATCCAGCTGGCGTGCGTGCGCCAGCGCCGCATCCTCCGTGACGGTAATGAAAGCGCGCACTACGGGATCGAGGCGGCGGACTCGTGCCAGGGCGTCTTGGACGACTTCCGAGGGCGAGATTCTGCGGCTTGCAATCAGGTTTGATAACTCCGTCAGCGAAAGCTGGGCGCAGAGGGAGGTGTCCGGCATAGTCAGTCTGTCCTGCGTGAGAACCCCGAAGGGAAGTTGGAAGATGGCGGTCTTGCGCTCACTCTCGCTTGATCTGGTTGTCGGCGATGATTTTTGCCCGGCGCTCGAAGTCCTCACGCTGTTGAACCGCAAATTCCGCGGGAGGCGTGGCGGTCACCAGCAGCCCCATCTGGCTCAAGGTGGCGGTCACGTCTTCGCTGCGCAGTGCCTTGGCCATGGACGCGTAGAGCTCATCGCGGATGTCGTCGGGCATCCCTTTGGGCCCAAAAAAACCCACCCAGGACGTCATCGCGAAGCCCGGCACCGTCTCGGCGATCGCGGCTACGTCGGGCAGCCCGGGGAATCGCTCCGGCTCGGTGACGCCAAGTGCCTTGAGGTCCCCCGACTCGATATGTGACAAGGCCACGGAAAGGCTCGAGAACAGCATGGGGATATGTCCACCCAAAACATCGGCGAGAGCGGGTGGCCCATTCTGATACGGTGCATGCACGAGGTCGATATCGGCCAACTCGTTGAGCAGCGGGCCTGACAAGTGATGCGGCGACCCGATGCCTGAGCTGCCGTAAAACAGTTTGGTGGGATTTTCCTTGGCATAGGCAATCAAGCCCGCCATGTCGTCGGCCGGAAAGTCCTTGCGAACTCCCAGAATGATGATGTTTTTGGCCGCCAAAGTGATGGGTGTGGCATCCTCCAGTGGATGGAACGGCATGTCGGGGAAGAGATGATAGTTCGTCGCGTGCGTGGCATCGTTGCCGATCACGAGGGTACAGCCATCGGGCTTGGATCTCGCCACCCGTGCGGAGCCGATGCTGCCGCTGGCGCCGCCCAGATTCTCGATGACGACCGTCTTACCTAAATCTTTGGACATTTTGTCGGCCACCAGCCGGGCCAGGTTGCCGGTGGAGCCGCCGGGAGGATACGGATCGATGATCCTGATCGGATCGCAGGCGATGGCGCTTGCCGCCGCGGCCGGTGCCTGAGGGGAGACAATGACGGCCAGTGCCAGGGCGATGGCCGGACTGCAGCGTGGGATCTTCATTGCTTCGTTTCCTGTTGAAATCGATTTGAGCCAATGAACGTCGGTCTTGGCCCCGGGGGGCGAGCGAATGAGTCTCAGCGAAATGCGGGGCGAACGCAATAATCCAAACCGACTAAGCGATATAAGCCCTGCTTTTATGACCACGTGCCTAAGCGCTCGTCTCGCCGTTCACGGCGAGGCGAGCGCCGCGGGATGTCAGCACACGCTGCTGGCGATGTGGTTCTTCATCCAGCGGTGATATTCAAGATGAGCGTAGCGCTGGCTCCAATACAAAGACACGGTAAACGGCGTTTGGGGAAATCCGAAGGGGCGGAGGCTGAACTTGCTCATGTCCAGCAGACTGTACGCCACCGAGGAGGCCAAGATGCCATGGAAGCCGAATTGCTGGATGAGCTTGAGCATGACCAAGGTGTTCGACGCATTTTGCCGGATGCGATTCTCCAGGCCCAATTCCAGAAGCATGGCATGTGGCGGTGCGTTGCTGCGCACCGAGATGTATTCCAGATCTTGCATATCGTCCCGGTTGACGGGCGTTTCCGCCTCCTCTTCCTCTCCGGATCTTCGGCTCACCAGGACATAGATGTCCTGGATGAGAGGCTGTTGCTCCAGCCCTTCCAGCATGGGTAGCGACCCCAGTGCAAAATCCAGATGCCCTTCGTGCAGCAGATCCGCCACCTGGCCCAGGTCGTAAGATGAGCACTCCAGCCTGATCCCGGGCGCGAGGGATGGCAAGGCTTCGAGCAGCTGCGGCAGGAAGCGGGCTTCCGCCATATCGCTCATGTGAAAGCGGTAGCGGCGTTTCGATTGCCGGGGATCGAACGTCTGGTGTTCGGCCAGACCGCGCTGGATCAAATCCATGGCCTGGCTAACGAACGGAGCGAGTTGATCCGCAACGGGTGTAGGCTTCATGCCACCGGATACACGGGTGAACAAGGGATCGTGCAAGAGGTTTCGCAGTCTTACCAGGCGCTGGCTCGCCGCCGGCTGGGTAATGCCGAGATGCTCCGCCGTCAGCGTGACGCTGCGCATGATGTACAGCGTGTTGAAGAACTGCAGGAGGTTGAGGTCGATGTCGTTGTGCATGAGGCCTCGGAATCGAAGTTGGCCCCGGTCCCGCCAGATCGGGCTCGCTGCGAGCCTCGCCGTATCGTGGAGCTTGCGGCCTCGGGGCATGCCGTACCGGCGCGCGGCCAGACCCAATGGCGTGTGTTCGGGATTGAATGGCGCGGTGGCGCGTGATGCGCCGCACGGCGCCGATGTTTATCGACCGGAGTGTTGCAGAACCATGGGCATCAGTCACTACATTAAGGAAATCGGCCGCGGCAAAGACGGTGCGCGGCCGCTTTCGCGGGAGCAGGCGGCCGACCTGATGGGCCAGGTGCTCGATGGCGAGGTGACCGACCTCGAGGTGGGCGCCTTCTGCCTGGCCATGCGCATCAAGGGTGAAACCTCACAGGAGATGGCGGGATTTCTCGACGCCGTGCGCCAGCGCCTGAGTCGCGTGCCCGCGTCGGCGATCCGGCCCACGGTCGTGCTGCCCAGCTACAACGGTGCGCGCCGGCTGCCGGTGTTGGCGCCGCTGTTGGCGCAGCGACTGGTCGAGGGCGGCTTGCGGGTGGTGATCCATGGCGTGCGCGAGGATCCCGGCCGTACCACCACCGCCCAGGTACTGGCCGCGATGGGGATTCCACCGCTGGAGCGCGTGGCGGACGTGCGCAACGATGTCGTCAACTTCCTGCCGATCGAGATGCTATCGCCGGCCTTGAACCGGCTGCTCGAGGTGCGCCGCGTCGTGGGGCTGCGCAACCCCGCGCACAGCTTGGTCAAGCTGCTCAATCCCTGTGAATCACGGGCGCTGGTGATCGGCAGCTATACCCATCCCGAATATTTGCGGTCTATGACCGCCACCTACATCGAGATCGGCGCCGACGCCCTGCTATCGCGCGGCATCGAGGGCGAGTCCGTGGCCGATGCTCGCCGCCTGCAACAAACCGATGCCTTCATCGCCGGTCGGCCTTTCCGCGTCCAGGAAGCGGAAACGGGATCGATCGCGACGCTGCCCGACTGGCCCTCCGACATCGCGCCGGACCGCATCGCCGCGTACATCGCCGACGTTCTGGCCGGCCGCCGCGAGCAGCCTGCGCCGATCACGCGGCAGATCGGCCTGGTGCATTGCGCCGTCCAGGCGATGACGTCGGGCTCTAGCCCAGGCCCTGGCGCCGCTCCCGACAGCGCGGCGGGATCGCGGCCGGCTCCGTGCCGGTGATAATGCCGATATGAAACTTTTTCCTCTCTTCGCCGATCTGCGGGGCCGACCGGTGCTGGTGGTGGGCGGCGGCGAGGTGGCTGCGCGTAAAGCCGCCGCCCTGCTGGCCGCCGGAGCCGATGTCACCGTGGTGGCGCCCGAATTGCATATGGATCTGCGTCATGCGCTCGACGCCGGGCGCCTGCGCTGGCACGAAGGCTATTTCGTGCCGGAGTGCCTGGACGGCATGTGGCTGGCGGTGGCCGCCACCGCGGATCGCGCCGTCAATCGGGCCGTGGCCGACGCCGGCGCGGCGCGGCGCTGTTTTGTCAATGTGGTGGACGACCCCGAGCTGTCGCACTTCCAGGTGCCGGCGGTGGTCGATCGCGATCCCGTTACCATTGCGGTGTCGTCGGCCGGCGCGGCACCCATGTTTGCACGGCGGATACGCGAGCGTCTGGAAGCCCTGATCGATCCCCAGCTTGGTCCGCTCACCGCCTTGGCGGCGAAGCATCGCGACGCCATCCGGCAACGCTTCGCCAACCTCGCCGCCAGGCGGGCATTCTATGACCGGCTGTACGAGGGCGAGGTGGCGGCGCTGTTGCGCCAGGGCCGCCCCGCCGAGGCGGAAAGCGCTTTGCTCGCGGAGCTGGCACAACGCGCTGTGGCGTCCGTGGGCCGCATCGTAGTGGTCGGGGTGGGGCCAGGCGACCCGGGATCGCTCACCCTGGCGGCGCTGCGCGCGCTCAACTTGGCCGATGTCTTGCTGGTGGCCGATGGCGTGCCCGAACCGATCCTGGCCTTGGCGCGCAAGGATGCATCGCGGCGGCCGGCACCCGCCGGCCGGATCGAGTCGGGGCGGCTGCTGCTCAGTCTGGCCGAAGCGGGGCACACCGTGGTGTATCTCGAGCGCGGCGGCGGGCCAACAGCGAAGGCCCTGGGCTTGTCGGATTCTTGGGTGGTGGAGCAAGTGCCCGGCCTGCATGCCGATCAGGACTGACGGGATCACCAGGCCGCCGCCCGCGTGGGCGAGGATAATGCGCAGGCGGGGATGCTAATGGATATCGATTGCGCCGGGCGTGGCGAAGCGGGACGCGGCGGTTTTCATTGCGGACGGTCTCCCACCACGGCGACCCGCTCCATGCGCCTGCGGTTGGGGTAATAATCATTATTGGCGTAATGCTGGGTCGAGCGATTGTCCCAAAGCACCAGGGTGCCCGGCTTCCAGCGCAAGCGGAACTGATACTCGGGCACGTGGACCCTGGCAAACAGAAAGTCGAGCAGCCAGCGGCTTTCTTCGGGGCCGAGGCCCACGATGGACTCGGTGAAGTTCGCATTCACATAGAGCGCCCGCTGGCCGGTTTCCGGCACGGTGCGCACCACGGGATGCTTGGGCTTGGGGTAACGCTGTTCAAATTCCCGCAAACGCCGCTGGTCTTCTTCCGAGCTGCCGAAAAGCCGCCGGAAGTTCAGGAAGTCGTGGACAGCGTACAGCGAGTCGAGCATTTGCCGCAGGGGCGCGCCCAGGCCTTCGTAGGCGGCGCACATATCGGCCCACAGGGTATCACCGCCGGTGGGTGGCGTGATATCGCAGCGCAGGATCGAGTATTTGGTGGGACATTCACGAAAGGTAGTGTCGCTGTGCCAGACGTCGGTGGACAGCACGGGGTTGTCCTTGTGATTGTCGAGCACCATCAGTTCGGCGGCTTCCCCCTGCGGACGGAAGGGATGGACCTCGAGATCGCCGAACTGGCGGCCCAGCGCCACGTGCTGGGCCGAGCTCAGGTGTTGCTCGCGGGCGAAGATCACCTTATGACGCATCAGCGCCGCTTCCAGGCGGGCCAGGGTAGCGGAGTCTAGCGGCTGCGAGAAGTCAAGACCATGGATTTCGGCGCCGATCGTGGGCCCGTAGGGCTCGATCTCGAAAGGCCTGGCGCCGGGATGGGCCTGGGCCTCGGTGGCGGGTTCGAGTGCTGTTTGCATGTTGTGCTCTGGAGAAAATGTTGAGTCAATTTGCCGGGCGCACGCCGCCGGCACGGATGGCGTCGCCCCAGCGCTGGTACTCGCTATCGACGAACGCCGCGGCATCGGCGGCCTCCGGGGTGGTGCGGCTGCGGGCCCCCAGGTCGTTGATGCGTTGCGCCAGGCTGCCCGAGCTCGCTACCTGGTGCACCGCCCGCGCGAGCGTGTTCTGAACTTCTTCCGGCGTATCGGCCGGAGCCACCAGCGCAAACCAGGGGCCGGCCACGATGCTGGGGTAGCCCGCTTCGGCGAAGGTGGGCGTATCGGGCAAGGCGGGGCTTCGTTCGGCGGCGGCCACGGCCACGGCCCGCAACTCGCCGCTGCGCGCCCTGGGCACGACATTGAAGGTGTCGGTAATGAGGGCATCGACCCGGCCGCCGATGACATCGGTGAGAACGGGGCCAAAACCTTTGTACGGTACATGCTCCATGTTGATGCCGGTGGCATGGGCGATCATGGCGCCGGTGATGTGACCGGTGGTGCCGAGGCCTTGCGTGCCGTAGGTGACGCGGGCATCGGCGGCGCTTCCGGCCTGGATCAGGTCGGCCGGTGTGCGCAGCGGCGAATCGGGCCTGACGGCCATGACGTTGGGAGCCTCGAGCACAATCGAGATAGGGGCGAAGCCCTGCTGCGCGTCGTAAGGCAGGGAGTCGAGCAGAAAAGGATTGATGACCAGAGGCCCTTGGGCGGTGAAGAGCAGGGTGTACCCGTCGGCCGCGGACTTGGCAACGGCGTCGGCCCCGATGGTGCCTCCGGCGCCGGCTCGGTTCTCGACGATGACGCTTTGCCCGAACTCGCGCGACAGGCCTTCGGCGAGCTCCCTCGCGACGACGTCGACCGCTCCGCCGGCGAGAAACGGCACGATGATGCGTACCGGTTTTTCGGGATAGGCCACCGCCTGGGCGGTGGCGTTGGCGGCGAAGCCCAGACAGCCGGCGACGGCCAGCCCGGTGATGAGACGTCGTGCAGTGGCTTTCATCATGTTGCTCCTCATTTGTTTTCGAAGTTCAATAGTAGCGTTTCGCTATTATTTATCGATGCCTCTCGTTGCGTCAAGCCTGGGCGGCAGCGGTACCATTCCACTTGCCGATGCCATGCGGGGCATCGACGTTCGTTGTTCAGGAATCCCCCGGTATGGTGACTTTTCGACTCGAAGAACGGCTGTCCTATCGTTGTTCCATTATTTCCAATCGGATTGCGCGGTTTATTACGCCCATGCTGGAGGAGGCTTTTCAACTCACCTTGATCACCTGGCGGGTGATGGCGGTTATCGGCCGCTATGAGCCGATGTCGAGCAAAGATGTCGCCCTGCACACCAGCACCGACGCTTTTTTCGTGTCGCGTGCCGTGGAGCAGCTGGTTCAGCGGGGGTACGTCAGCCGCACTCCCGACGACCAGGACCGGCGCCGGGTCTGTCTGGCACTCACCGAACGGGGCCGGGCGGTGCATCAACAGGTGGAAGACACCATCAACCGCATCGAGGAGGCCATCGTCGCGGATCTTCCGGAGCAAGAACGGGCGGCGATGCGAATGGCCTTGGCGTGTCTCGACCAGCGGAGCGCGGCGCTGATATATGGCGGCGCCAAATGGCAGGATTTCTTCAAGCAGGAGGCTATGTGAACATTCAATTCAACAGCCAGCGGGTGCTGGTTACCGGCGCCAGCAAAGGCATCGGCCTGGCATGCGCGCTGGCCTTTGGCCGCGCCGGCGCGATGGTGGTCGGCGTGTCACGCAGCGAAGACAATCTGCGGCAGGCTCGCGAGCAATGCGAGGCGCAAGGTGTGGTGCTGCATACGCTCGCGGCCGACCTGACCGACGCCCAGGCGGCCGAGCGGGCGGTGATCGAGGCTGAAGAGCGGCACGGACCGATTGACGTGCTGATCAATTCGGCGGGCGCGGCGCGCCGGTATCCCCCGGACGAACTCGACGTGGCGGCTTTTCAGCAGGCCATGGATGCGAAGTACTTCACGTATCTTCATGTCATGCAGCCGGTTGTGCGTGGCATGCTGGAGCGTGGCCGGGGCAATGTCGTGAACATCATCGGCCAGGGCGGCCGGGTGGCCAAGCCCACCCATATCCCCGGCGGCTCGGCCAATGCCGCACTGATGCTGGCCACCGTGGGCTATGCGCGCGCCGTGGCGGCCAAGGGGGTGCGTATCAATGCCATCAACCCCGGCCTGACGCAAACCACCCGGGTCGAGGAAGGCCTGGAGGCGGCGTCGCGCGCCACCGGCAGGCCGCCCACCGAACTCCTGGCCGAGCAACTGGCCTCCATCCCCATGCAGCGCATGGCGCAGCCGGAGGAGATCGCCAACGTCGCGCTATTCCTGGCTTCCGACTTCGCCAGCTATGTGTCGGGGGCGGTGATCCCGATGGATGGCTGCGCGGCTTCGGTGATTTGACCACGCGCCCAAGCGCAAGCCTCGGCGCGGGTTCAGCGCGCCCCCGTCATGGGCCGGGCGCGATAAGGCTGTTCCAGCGCCTGGATTTCGTCGTCGGTGAGGACGATATCCATCGCCGCCAGGGCTTCGCCCAGATGATGGGGCTTGGTGGTACCGATGATCGGCGCCGTGATCAGTGGGTTCTTCAGCACCCAGGCCAGCGCGATCTGCGCCCGCGAGACGCCGCGGGCCTCGGCGATGCGGCCCACCGCATCGACGATGGCGCGGTCGGCATCCTCGCCGCCGAGGTACAGGCCTTTGGCGATCTGGTCGGTGTCCATGCGCAGCGAGGACTCCTGCCAGGGCCGGCCAAGGCGGCCGCGTGCTAGCGGGCTCCAGGGGATGATGCCGATGCCTTCGGCCCGGCAGAGGCCCATCATTTCGCGCTCTTCTTCACGGTACAGTAGGTTGTAGTGATTCTGCATGCTGACGAAGCGCGTCCAGCCGTGGCGGTCGGCGGTATACAGCGCCTTGGCGAACTGCCAGGCGTACATGGTGGAGGCGCCCAGATAACGAACCTTGCCCGCACGCACCAGGTCGTGTAGGGTTTCAAGCGTTTCTTCGAGGGGAGTGCGGTCGTCCCAGCGATGGATCTGGTAGAGATCGATGTAGTCGGTGCCCAGGCGGCGCAGGCTGGCGTCCACCTCGCGCAGAATGGACTTGCGCGACAACCCCACCCGGTTGGGGCCCGGCTGGGCGTCGAAAAAAACCTTGGTGGCGATCACCACGTCGTCACGCCGGGCATACTCCAGCAGGGCGCGGCCCACGATTTCTTCGCTCGCGCCGGCGGAGTAGGCGTTGGCGGTGTCAAAGAAATTGATGCCGGCATCCAGGGCCTGCTTCAGAAAAGGACGGCTGGCGGTTTCGTCGAGTACCCAGGGCGAACCACCGTTGGCGGCATCGCCAAAGCTCATGCAGCCCAGGCAAAGCCGCGACACTTGCAGGCCGGAGCGGCCGAGATTCAGATAACGCATGCTGACGTTCCTGTGTTGGGAGAACGGAGAATATAGGGACGAGGCGTAAGGGTATAACCCCAGGTGATATAACGTTTGAGAATATCGCCGAGCGTCTTCATAATGTTTATATGCCATAGACCCCGGCGTGCCCATGGGGGGTACCAAGGGTCATCCTACAGGAGGTTCCATCATGGCCACCTTGCGCCTGGGCGATATCGCCCCTGATTTTGAACAAGATTCTTCCATCGGCCGTATCCGCTTCCATGAGTTTCTCGGCGATAGCTGGGGGATTCTGTTCTCTCACCCCGCCGACTTCACGCCGGTTTGCACCACCGAGCTGGGCTACACCGCCAAACTGGCCGATGAGTTCGCCAAGCGCAACGTCAAGGTGCTGGCCTTGTCGGTGGACGATGCGGATTCGCATACGCGCTGGATCGACGACATCAACGATACCCAGAGCACCCGGGTGAACTTCCCGATCCTGGCCGATGCCGATCGCAAAGTGTCCGACCTCTACGACATGATCCACCCGAACGCCAGCGAAACCGCTACCGTGCGCTCGGTGTTCATTATCGACCCGAAAAAGAAGGTTCGCCTCACGCTCACGTATCCCGCCAGCACCGGCCGTAATTTCAACGAAATCCTGCGCGTCATCGACTCGCTGCAACTGACCGACAGCCATAGCGTGGCCACGCCGGTCAACTGGGAAGATGGCCAGGACGTGATCATCGTGCCGGCGCTCAAGGATCCCGAGGTGCTGAAGCAGAAATTCCCCAAGGGCTGGACGGAAGTTCGCCCTTACCTGCGAGTGACGCCGCAACCCAACAAGGAATAAGCCCGAGGCGCCGGCCAGCGCCCCGCCCCGCCGGGCGTGGGCCGGTCTTCAGTTCATCGGCCGGGCCGGAAAGCTCATCGAAACCACAGCACCGATACCAGGCACAGCAGCAGCATGCCGATGATCCCCTGGCGCAGGCGGGCGGCATCGATGCGATGAAACAGCCGCTCGCCCAGCCAGAAGGCCGGCGGCATGGCCAGCAGGCCGGCGCCCAGCATGGCCAGGAACAGCAGAGACAGCTTGCCGGTACCGGCAAGCAGGGCAGCGCCCACCGAATTCTGGACCGTGAAGATGGCCGACAAGGTGGCGCGATAGCGCGATGGCGGGTATTGGTTGGCGCGCAGCAGCGCCACCAGCGGCGGGCCATTGATACCGGTGGAGGTGAGCAGGGCGCCCGAGAGCAAACCCACCGCCGTGGTGGTACTGCGCCGGTTGCGGAGGGCGAGATTGGCCACCACCACCAGCAGCGCGCCGCTGACCGAGGCCACGATCACCCATTTGAGCGCCGCGTCGGGCAGCCAGGCCAGCGCCGCGGCCCCGATCGGCAGGCCGATCAGCGAGCCGAGCAGCAGCTCGGCGATTTTGCCGCGATCCACATGCTGCCGATCGCGCCAGGTCATGATGGCGCACATCACCAGACCGAGCACGACGGCCATGCCCACCGTCTCGGCCGGCTCGGCGATCAAGAGCAGGATGGGAACGATTACCAGGGCGAAGCCGAAACCGGTCAGCAATTGGGAGAGTACCGCCAGTGCCGTGGCGCCAGCGGTGATGAGTAACAGAGGGAGCAAATCCATAATCTGGGCCGTGCCGGCCGACGCGCCAGCGAAGAGGTAAGAAACCGATGTTTATTCGCCCCGCCCCGGCGCCATGGTCGCGGAAGCCATGGCGCTAGCGCAGGATCAGGACCGGAACCGGACTGGTACGCAGCAACGCGGCAGTGGTGCTGCCCACGATCAGCTCGCGGATCCGCGAATGGCCATAGGCGCCCATGATGAGCATATCGGCGCGCTGGCGGTCGATCTGGTCGAGGATGACCGCGTCGGCATTGCCGGTTTGGTGCCGGGCTTCGGCCGTGAAGCCGGCGGCGGTGAGTGTGTCGAGCGCCCATTGCTGTTGTTCGACGATTGCATCGTGCTCCTGGCCGGCCGTCAGCACCATGCAATCCAGGCCGCGCAGAAACGGGCTTGCGGCCAGGGTTTCAATCAGTTTCCGGCCGGTTGTGCTGCCGTCGAAGGCAATGGCCACGCGGGACGGCATACGAAATGTCGTGGTGGTGACCAGGACGGGCCGCGTAAGGTTGCGCACGGCGCGTTCGACATTGTGGTCGAGGCGCAGGCGAGGGACGCTGCCGGGTACGGGATGCTGGCCAAGGACCACGAGCCGGGTTTGCGACTGTTGCTGCAGCAGGGTTTCGATAAATTGACCCTGGATCTGGAGGCTTTCGGCATTGGCGACACCTTGCGCGGCGGCACGGCGGCAGGCTTCGTCGAGAATTTCCTGTGCCTGGCGGCGCGCGCTTTCTTCGCGGGCCTCGCCAAGCTGGGTCAGCTCCGCGAGCAGGGTTTCCTGGGCTTCCAGGCCGACGTTGCTGCTCAGATCGTGAACCAGGGTCGCTTCGGGCGAGCGGCCGAGCACATGAAGAAAACGCAAGGGGGCGGCCAGGCGCAGCGCGGCCCAACTGGCGTAGTCGCAGACGCCGGCTGTCTGGGCGCCGCCGTCGATGCAGGCCAGAACGGCATTCATGGGGATCTCCTGTGCGGGATAGTCCCGGCAACGGCCGGGATCATTGCCATGCCGATCTTACGATGGATTGCATGAGCACGCAGGGGGTGTGACGCGACGACAACGCCGACGCTCGGCGGAACGGTGCCGTGGCGGCGGTCATGGTGTATCGTTTGTCCAGCCGAAGTTCTTTATGTTCCGGAGGAGGTTGCATCATGAAGCCTGTCATGTGGGTTGGCGTCATCCTGATCGTCCTGGGCGCGGTGGCTTTGGGTTATCGCACATTTTCCTACCCCTCCGAAGAAACCGTGCTGCAGGTCGGCCCCCTCGAAGCCACCGTCGAGAAACAGGAGCACGTTACGGTGCCGTTGTGGGCCGGGATCGGCCTGATCGTGGTCGGCGCCCTGGTCCTGATCGTGGGTGGCCGCCGCCGCTAGTCCGTCGCGCGATGCGCTTGCCGGGTTTCACGGTTTCTTCTTCCTTGGCCCTTGCCGCTGGACGCGGCTTGGTGGCGTGGGCGTGCGTCGGCCTGCTGGCGGCATGCGGGCCGCCTCCTCGGCCGCCTGCGCTCGGCAAGCCCGCCATCGAACGCTCGCTGCCATCGGGGGGCGCCCTGGCCGATGCCTTGCGGCCGCAGATCGAAGCACATCCCGAGCTGTCGGGCATCTATGCCCTGGCCGACGGCCGCGAAGCCTTTGCCGCTCGCGTGGCCCTGGCGCGCGCCGCCCAGCATGCCCTCGACGTGCAGTACTACATCTGGCGGCCCGACATGACCGGCGCCCTGATGTTCGAAGCGCTGCTCGATGCCGCCAACCGGGGCGTGCGGGTGCGGCTGCTGCTCGACGATAACAACGGCCGCGATATCGATGTCTGGCTGGCCGAGCTCGACACCCATCCCAACGTCGAGGTGCGGCTGTTCAATCCTTTCGTGCTGCGCGCCGTGCGGGTGCTGAACTTCCTCACCGATTTCGAACGCCTCAACCGGCGCATGCACAACAAGTCGTTCACGGTCGACGCCCAGGCCACGATCGTGGGCGGGCGCAATATCGCCGACGCCTATTTCGATGCGACGCCCGACATTCTGTTTGCCGATCTCGACGTCCTGGCGGTGGGCCCCGTGGTGGCCGACGTGGCACGTGATTTCGATCGTTATTGGGAGAGCGAATCCGCCTACCCCGCGGCCATCGTCTTGTCCGAAACCCTGGCCGAAGGGGGGGCCGCGGCGCTGGCACAGCGCATCCTCCGGGTGCGCGCGGATCCCGAGGCCCAGCAGTATCTCCAGGCCGTGGCGGGTTCCAAACTGTTGTTCGACCTGCGCGAAGGCGCCCTGCCGCTGGACTGGGTACCGGTGGAGATGGTGAGCGACGACCCCGCCAAAGGGCTGGGCAAAGCCGAGCCCGAGGCCTTGCTGCCCAATCAACTGCACGAGATCATCGGCGAGCCCGAGCACGACGTCGAGCTGGTGTCACCCTACTTCATCCCCACCGAGGCCGGCGTGGCGGCGTTTGCCGATCTGGTGGAGCGGGGCGTCCGGGTGCGGGTGCTGACCAACTCGCTCGAGGCCACCGACATCTCGGTGGCTCACGCAGGCTATAGCAAGTATCGCCAGCCCCTGTTGCGCGCGGGGGTCGAACTCTTCGAAACCCGCCTGCAATCCACGCCGGACAGCCGTCACGGCGGCGCCCTTGGCCTCTCCGGCAGCTCGGGCTCATCCAGCCTGCATGCCAAAACCTTCGCCGTCGATGGCGGGCGCGTATTTGTCGGGTCTTTCAACTTCGATCCGCGCTCGGTCAACTACAACACCGAGATGGGCTTCGTCATCCATAGCCGCGAACTCGCGTCTCAGATCGACGAGGCTTTCGATATCGCCGTGCCTCAGCGCGCCTACCGCCTCTTGCTCGACGAGGACGGTCGCCTGATCTGGGAAAAGCGCGAGGATGACGGTAAGGGGGTGCGCCGCTTCACGTCCGAGCCGGGCACCTCGATCTGGCGCCGCATGTGGGTGCAGTTTTTGTCGTGGCTGCCGATCGAGGGGCTTTTGTAGGGCCGGATGCGCCGCGCCTGGCGCGCAGGTTTTACCACTGGGTCGCAATGTATTTGGCTTCCATGAATTCAAGGATGCCATGGTGGGCGCCCTCGCGGCCCAGACCGCTTTGCTTGACGCCGCCGAAAGGCGCCGCGGGATCAGACACCAGGCCGCGATTGAGGGCAACCATGCCGGCTTCCAATCGTTCCGATATCTTCAGGCCACGTTGCAGGTCGCCCGTGTAGAGATAGGCAACCAGGCCATACTCCGTGGCGTTGGCCTGGGCAATGGCTTCTTCTTCGGTGTCGAACACGACCAGCGGAGCCACCGGCCCGAAGATTTCTTCTCGCAGCAGTTCGGCGTCGGCCGGCACGTCGCCGAGCACGGTGGGGCGATAGAAGCAGCCTCCCTGACTGGGCTGGCCGCCTCCCGCCAACACGCGTGCGCCCCGCTTGACGGCGTCGTCCACCAGCTCCGCCACCTTGTCGACGGCGGCGGCGTTGATCAGCGGGCCGCACTGGGTATCGGGGTCGAGGCCGTTGCCGAGGGTGAGAGCGCCCATGCGTTCGGCCAGACGTTCGGCAAAGCGCGGATAGATGCCGCGTTGCACGTAGAAGCGATTGGCGGCGGTGCAAGCCTCGCCACCGTTGCGCATCTTGGCCACCATGGCCCCTTCGATCGCGGCATCGAGGTCGGCGTCGTCGAACACGAGGAATGGCGCATTGCCACCCAGCTCCATCGAACTGTGGATGATGTTGCCGGCCGCCTCGCGCAGCAAGACGCGGCCGACTTCGGTGGAGCCGGTGAACGACAGCTTGCGCACGCGCGGATCGTGCAGCATCGAGCTGACGATCTTGCCCGACGTGCGTGTCGTGATGACGTTGACCACGCCGTCGGGGACGCCGGCTTCCTGGAACAGCGCCGCCAGGGCGTAGGCGGTGAGCGGCGTTTCGGTGGCAGGCTTGAGTACGCAGGTGCAGCCGGCGGCCAGGGCGGGTGCGATCTTGCGGGTGGCCATGGCCGCCGGGAAGTTCCAGGGCGTCACCAGTACCGAAACGCCGATGGGCTGGTACTGCACCAGCATGCGGTTGCCGCCGCCGGGCGCTAGGCCGAGGTCGCCGTTGATGCGCACCGCTTCTTCGGAGAACCAGCGGAAGAACTCGGCCGCATAGACGACTTCGCCTTGGGCATCCGCCAGGGCCTTGCCGTTCTCGTAGGCAATGAGCTGGGCGAGCGCGTCTTTGTCGCGCATCATCAAGTCGTAGCAGCGGCGCAGGATCTCGCCGCGTTGCCGCGGCGGCGTGCGGGCGAAGGCGGGAGCGGCATCGGCGGCGGCATCGACCGCCGCGCGCGCGTCTTCTTCGGTGGCGCTGGCCACGGAGGCAATGGCCTTGCCGCTCGCGGGGTCCAGAACGTCGATACGTTGGCCGTCGCTTCCGGGCCGCCACGCGCCGCCGATGAAAAGATCGGTGGACAGTCGGCCGAGCAGTTGGGTCAGGGGGGCGGGCAAGGACATGGGAGTCTCCGGGATGAGGTGGATTGGTCAGGCGGCGCCCTGCGGTACGCACGGGCGTTTGCCTCGCTCATCGTCAGGATAACTCTACGCGGCGATAACGCCGAGACCAAGGATAAAAGGGGTAACGACGCAGGCTGGAACCCGGGGTTATCCCTAGGGTATTCTGTTGAAGACGATTTAAATAATTGATATTAGAGATGAAAATTTTATATTTCCATCCGTTGTCATAAACAGTATACTATTGGGGTTAAGACGCTGGCGTTTCAGCCCTGGTTCGCCGACTGCCAGCTCCTTCGTGATTGCTTTTCAGGAGTTCGCATGTCCGACACTGCTTATATGCCCTTTCTGCCGAGTCCGGCGCGCACCGTACCGGGGATGCTCCAGCATCGCACCGAGTCCGCTCCCGAGCGGCCGATCCTGCGCATCGGTGATGAGGAGTGGGACGTCGCCCGCCTGCAGTCCCTGGCCGCCGGCCGGGCCGGCGCGCTGAAGGCCGCGGGCGTGGGTCGTGGCGATCGCGTGGCGCTGCTGGTGGGCAATCGCCTGGAGTTCGTCGAAACCGTGCTGGGCTGCGCCTGGCTAGGCGCGGTGGCGGTGCCCATCAACACCGCCTCGCGCGGCGAGCAACTGCAGCACATCCTGCGCAACTGCGGCGCGGAACTGCTGGTGATCGAACAAAGCCTGTGGCCGGCGCTGGAGCACCTGCGCTGGCCCGATCTGGCGGTCAAGCGCCTGTGGCGCCTCGACGAAGGCGAGTCCGCCAGCCCCGCCACCGGCATCGAGGTGATGGCGTTCCCGCCGGCCGGCGAGCCGGTGGCCGCGGCCGACATGCAGCCGGGCGACCCCTTCGCCATTCTCTACACCTCCGGCACCTCGGGTCCCTCCAAGGGCGTGGTCTGCCCGCATGCGCAGTTCTACTGGTGGGCGCTCAATACCGGCAGCAAGCTGGCGCTGCGGCCGGGCGATGTTTTGCACACCACGCTGCCGCTGTTCCATACCAATGCGCTCAACGCGATGTTCCAGGCCTTGCTGTTCGATGCCACCCTGGTGGTCGAGCCGCGCTTCTCGGTCAGCCAGTTCTTCGAGCGTTTGGTGCGCCATCAGGCCACTGTCACCTATTTGCTGGGCGCGATGGTGCCGATGCTGCTCACCCAGGAGCCCAAGCCCGCCGAGCGCGAGCACCGGGTGCGCGTCGCGCTGGCGCCTGGAGTCCCGGAGGATGTGTACCGCCAGTTCCATGATCGCTGCGGCATCGGCCTGCTCGATGGCTATGGCTCGACGGAAACCAACCATTTGATGGGCAATGGCCTGCATGAGCAGCGCCCGGGCTGGATGGGCAAAATCACCGACGGCTTCGAGGCGCAGGTGGTGGACGAGCAGGACAACCCCGTGCCCGATGGCACCCCGGGCGAACTCATCGTGCGTTCCAGCGAGCCATTCTCGTTTGCCCTGGGCTACTTCGAAATGCCCGAAAAAACGGTGGAGGCCTGGCGCAACCTGTGGTTCCACACCGGCGATCGCGTGCTGCGCGACAGCGAAGGCTATTACCGCTTCCTCGACCGCATCAAAGACAGCATCCGCCGCCGCGGCGAGAACATTTCCTCCTACGAGGTGGAGCAGGCCATTCTCACCCACCCGGCGGTGGCCAACGTGGCGGTGTACGCGGTGCGCTCCGAGCTGGCCGAAGACGAAGTCATGGCCGCGATCGTGTTGCGCGAAGGCCACCAGCTCGATGCCGTCGCGCTGATGCAGCATTGCGAGAACCGGGTGTCGTACTTTGCGATCCCGCGCTACGTCGAATTCATGCCCGAGTTGCCCGCCACCGAAAACGGCAAGATCCAGAAGTACAAATTGCGGGATCGTGGCGTTACGCCGCACACCTGGGATCGCGAGGCGGTCGGCTATCAGGTGCGGCGATGAGCGGCGTTTTCGATACCGACGTCGCAGTACTGGCGGCCACGGAGGTCCCTTATCGCCGGCGCGTGGAGTCGGGCGTGGGCACGGGCGACTTGCTGGCCCAGGCCGTGATCGACGCGGTCGAGCGGGCGGGTTTCAGCCTGGACGACGTGGATGGCCTGGCGGTGTCGTCGTTCACCCATGCTCCCGATCGCGCGGTAGACCTGGCCTGGTCGCTGGGCCTGCGGACGCGGTGGTTCATGGACGACGGCTGTGGCGGCGTAAGCGGCTTCAATACACTGCAACATGCCTGGCGAGCCTTGCAGGCCGGCGATGCCGACCTGATCGTGCTGGTGGCGGGCGACGTGTTTCAGGCCGATGACTTCAGCCGGCTGGTGGATCATTACAACCAGACCACCCGGAACTGGCTGCGGCCGCTGGAGTACGGTGGCCCGAACGGTGTGTTCGCGATGCTCACCACGCGGCAGATGCAACGCTACGGGTTGCAGCGCGCCGACTACGGGCGGCTGGCGGTCGCGCAGCGCGAGTGGGCGATGCTCAACCCCGGGGCGGTCTATCGCACACCCTTGAGCCTGGAGACCTACCTCGACGCGCCGATGGTGGCCGATCCCCTGGGCCTGTACGACTGTGTACCCGTGGTATCGGGCGCCAATGCCCTGGTGCTGGCCCGAACCGACCGCGCCCGCGGGCGCCACGCTCGGATCGCCGGATTCGCGGCGCGGCACAATCCCGATGGCCAACAGGGCGATGGCTTGGCCACGGGGCTGCGCCAGGTGGCCGGCGAGCTCTGGCGGCAATCCGGGATAGGCCCGGGTGACATCCAGCTCGCCGCGATCTACGATGATTATCCCGCAATGGTGCTGGCCCAGCTCGATGATCTCGGGTTTATCGCCGATGGCGACTACGCGGGTTTCATCCAGCGCGAACTCGCCACCCGTCGCTTTCCGGTCAATACCTCGGGCGGACAATTGTCCGCCGGGCAGGCCGGGACGGCGGGCGGCATGCACGGCATCGTCGAAGTGGCCCGGCATTTGATGGGCGAAGCGGACGAACGCCAGGTGCCCCAAGCTCGCTATGGCTTGGCCAGTGGTTATGGCATGGTGGAGTATCGCTACGGCATGTGCGCCGCAGCGGTCATTCTCGAGGCAGGAGGGGGCTCATGACGCAGTTTCGCCTGTATGGATGTCCGGCGTGTGGGCAGTTGCAGTTTCCGCCCCGCCGCCGCTGCGGGCGGTGCAGCGGCACGGCCCTGGGCTGGATGCCGGCCTCGCCCCGGGGAGTGATCGAAGACGCCACCATCGTGCGGCGTGCCGCCGGGTTGGCGCCTGGCGAAGTGCGGCACCTGGCCACCGTGGCGCATGAATCCGGTGCGCGCCTGATTGTCCGCACCCCCGAAGCGCTGCCGGCGGGTACCGCGGTGCGGCTCGAGATGCATGAGTCCGACGCCCTTTGGGCCGACGCCACGGAGGGCTGAATGGCGCGCAAACAGAACTTGCGGGAAAGCGTCTACACCATGCTGCGCAAGCGCATCATGGAGGGTACGATCGGCTACGCCGATCGCCTGGTGGACCACGAGATCGCCGAGCAGCTCGGCGTCTCCCGCATGCCGGTGCGCGAAGCCCTGATGCAGCTCAAGAACGAAGGCTACGTAGAAGGCACGGCGCGGGGTTTCCGCCTGCAGCGTTTCGCGCCGCTCGACCTCGCCCAGGTATACGAGATCCGGCTATTGCTCGAGCCCAAGGCGGCAGCGGACGCCTGCCGGCAGGTCACCATGCAGGGTCTCGGCGAAATGCAAGTGGCCCTGCAGGAGGCCAGGCAGGCGCATCGGGATGACTCCGCCGTCCGTTTCATGTACGCCGGCTGGCGTTTTCGCAAGGCATGGCTCGACATGGGACCCAATCCGCACCTGGCGCAAACTCTCGGCCGACTGCGCGATGTGGCCGACCTCGCCAGGATCCGGGCCTTGAGCAATCCCGAGATGCGGGGCGGCTCGCTCGAGCGCACCGAGCGGATTTTCGAGGCCTTCGTGGCCCGCGATCCGGAACGGGCCGCCGCCTGCGTCGAAGAAAACCTGCGCCTCTGCGGCACGGCGTACTACGCCGAACAGGTTGAGCTACTGCGTGGAGAAGAGGGCTGAACATGATCGATGCCACTCTCCTTTTTCCCCGATTCGCGGAGTACCGCGCAATTCTGGTCAGCCATACCGTAACCCTGGCTGCCGTTATCCATCCGACTGGCCCGGCCGGGATATCTCCGGATACCGGCAGCGGACTTTCTTTGTACCTCTGGAGGAGACCCTCATGAAACTCGCATCCACTTTGCTTGGCGGCCTGCTGTGCAGCGCCGCCCTCGCCCTGGCGCCGCTATCGGCCGCCCAGGCGCAGGCTACCGGCAAGAACCTCACCATCATCATTCCGTTCACTCCGGCCGGCGCGGTGGACAACCTCGCCCGCGTGCTGGGCCAGGAGCTGGCCAAGCAAGATAAGTACGCCACGGTGGTGGTGGATAACCGGCCGGGTGCCGGCGGCCAGGTTGCCATGAACGGCATCAAGAGCGCCAAGCCGGACGGCAACACCATTTTCGTGGGGCATGGCGGCGCTTTCGTGCTCAATCGCTTCGTCTACGATCAGCTCACCTACGATCCCGATCGCGACCTGGCGCCGATCAGCACGCTCTCGAAGGCGCCGGTGTTCCTGCTGGTTCCGGGCGACAGCAAGGCCAACAGCCTGCAAGACCTGATCACCGAAGGCAAGAAGCGCTCGCTGTCGTTCGGCTCGCCGGGCGTAGGCACCGAAACCCAACTGGCGGGCGAGGTGTTCAAGGTGCGGGCCGGCATCCAGGGCGAGCACATCCCCTACAAGGGTGCGGGTCCGGCGCTCATTGATCTGGCCAGCGGCCGGCTCGACTTCATGTTCGATGTGCTGATCGGCAGCAGCGCCTTCCTGCAGGACGGCCGCGTAAAAGTCCTGGCCGCCGCCTCGGACGAACGCAGCGAGTTCCTGCCCGACACGCCAACCTTCAAGGAGTTGGGCGTTGACGGCATCGAATTCTCGCTGTGGTTTGCGGCCGCCGCTCCCGCCGGCACTCCCGCCGACGTGGTCGACGAGTTGAGCCAGGATATCGCCAAGGCCATGAACCAGCCCCACGTGATCCAGGAATTCGCCAAGGTCGGCCTGCAGATCTCCACTTCCACGCCGGCCGAGATGTCGAAGCTGATCCAGGACGACGTCGCCATGTTCGATGCCTTGCTGCAAGACAAGAACATCAAGATCAAATAAGGAGTGATCCCGCGCGCCGGCGCCAGCCCCATCCCATGATGCGGTGCTGGCGGGGCCGGTCCCCGGCGGCAGCCCATGGCCGCCTTTGTTTTTCAAGGAACTTTCATGAGCGGATTTTATCGTGCCGACGCGGCGCGGTTGGCTGCCCTCGTGCAGCCCGATCGTGTACACCGCGACGTTTATATCGACGAAGAGGTGTTTGACCTCGAAATGGAACGCCTCTGGGCGCGCAGCTGGCTTTACGTGGGCCATGCCAGCCAGGTGCCGGCGGCGGGGGATTACCTCACCACCACGCTGGCGGGCCAGCCGGTGTTCCTGATGCGGCAGCCTGGCGGCGAGCTGGGCGTGTTCTTCAACCGATGTGCCCACAAAGGCGCGCAGCTGCTGCTCGACGAGCGCGGCAACGCCGGCAAACTGCTGCGGTGTCCGTACCATGCCTGGAACTACAAGCTCGACGGCAGCCTGCTGTCGCTCCCGCTCAAGAACGACTACGAAGGCAGTGGCGTCTGGGAGAGCCCCGCGGGCAAGGGTCTGGCGAAGCCCGGCGGGGTGCGCGAATACCGTGGTCTGGTCTTCGCGCGCCTGTCGCCCGACGGCCCGGCATTCGAAGACTATTTCGCCGGCGTGCTCGAAATTCTCGATCTGATCGCCGACCGCTCGCCCAGCGGCGAGCTGGAAGTGGTGGGCCCGCCGCTGCGCAGCGAGATGAGCTGCAACTGGAAGATGTACCTGGAGAATGTCAACGACAGCGTCCACCCCATTTCCACGCACGAATCCGCAGCCCACGCCGCCAAGACCGTGGGCGACGGCCTGAGTGGCGCCGAGCAGGAGATGGCGATGGAGCAGCTGCTGCCCTTTGGCGCCGGCTATAGCTTCTACACCAAGATGGGCGCCCGGGTCACGGCCCATGGTCACAGCATCCATGGCACCAAGTTCAGCCTGCATTCCGGCTATGCCGCGATTCCGGGCTACCAGGACATGCTGCGCGAGGCTCACGGGGAAGCGCGAGCCCATGAAGTGTTGTCGTTCTCGCCGCAGAACACGGTGCTCTACCCCAGCCTGGCGCTCAAGGCCAGCCCGGCGCTGCTGCGCGTGCTGCAGCCGCTGGCGGCGGGCCGCACGCGGCTGGAGGTCTGGGCGCTGGCGCCGCGTGGCGCGCCCGAGGCGCTGCGGCGCCAGGCCGTGAACTACACGCGCCTGGTCTTCTCGCCCACCTCGATCGTGGCGCACGACGATATCCGCCTGTTCGAGAGCGTGCAGCGCAGCCTGCATGCCGGCGGCAACGAGTGGATCAGCCTGCATCGCGGCTATCGCGGCGAAGCCGAGCCCGCCCTGCCGCATGAGGTGGAGGACGGCAACGACGAGCTGTTGATGCGCAACCAGTTTCGCGCCTGGCGTGACGCCCTGGCGCAGCCCGCACCGGAGGTGGTATGACGAGCGATGAATCCCTGATGCTGACGCGGCTGGTGGTGCGCGAGGCCCGCCTGATTGACGACGGCGCCTATGAAGATTGGCTGGCGCTGTTCGCCGCCGACGGCAGCTATTGGATCCCGCTGCGCCCGGAGGACCAGGATCCCGAGCTCGAGCCCGCCATGCTGTATGAAGACCGCCTGTTGCTCAGCGTGCGCGTGGAGCGCCTGACCGCCGGCAAGGCGCACTCGCTGCGGCCGCAAGTCCGCTGCCTGCATGTGTTGCAGCAGCCGGAGATCGAAACCTGCGACACAGCGGCGGGCACCGCCAGATTACGCACCCGCTATGTCTACCTGGAAACCCAGGGTGACCGGCAGGTGGTGCTGGGCGCCGTGGCGGTGCACGACCTGGTGCGCGAGGACGACGGCTGGAAGATCGGCAGAAAGACGGTACATTTGCTAAACCCGGATGCGCCCTTGCCGATGGTGCAGTTGATGCCTTGAGGCGGCCTGGATCGCCACTGAAACATTAGGGTTTCCGCGATTGGAGCCGCTTTGATGCGCCGCCGCCGGGGCTGCTCGAGGGTAGCGGGGAAGCTCCGGCCTGCGGGCCGGAACGTCTGTTGGACATGAAGCGGTCATAGCGGCCGGCCGGCTGGGTCGGCTGATCTCAGGGCTGCGCCTTGGGTTCGAGACGGAAGCGGCAATGCGCGTGGCCCTGGGCCGCACACTCGATTTCCGTGACGGTGGCGCCACCCACGAGCAAGCTGCCCACCGCCCGCAGCATCCCCGCGATGGGCGCGCACACGGGGTGCTCGGCGGGGCCATGCCCCGCGGCGAAGGGGCTGTTGCGTACTTCGACGTGCAGGCCACGCGATAAATTCGCGGGCGAGGGGGCGCTGCCGTCCGGCGCGACAAAGCGCCATTCGCCCCAGCCCAGATCGGCCGACGACGATTCCATCACTTCCAGCAGTACCGCCGGGTCGCGGCCAATTGCCTCGAAATACGCCTGCGCCGACTTGCCGCCGTTGGCCGCCACGCTGTCGGCCATGGCGGCCAGGACGGCCGGACGTTGCTCGGGGGGCAACTGGTGAAGAACACCCATCAGTACGTCGGCCCGCATGATGATGTAGCGCCGGTCGCCATCGAAGATGCCGCCGTCGCGGTGTTCCAGCCGGTCTTTGAGTTCCGCCATGTTGTTTCCTGGTTCAGGCTTCGCCGTCGTCGATCATGGCCTGGATGCGGGCCTTGATGTCGGCGGGGATGTCGGTGGGTTTGATGGTATCCAGGCCCGCGAACACGATGGTCATGCGCGCCGTGATCTTGGGCGTATGGGGCGGCTCGGCGGCTTTCAGTTCGATGCGCAGGCCCACCGAGGTGCGGCCCAGCTTCTCTACGCGGAGCTCTTTGGTGATGGCGTCGCCCAGCCTGCCGGGCGATTGGAAGTCGACATTGAGATTGACCACCGGAATACCCAGCCGCCGCGTCATGTGCAACTCGTGGAAATCCACCTGCAGCTCATGCTTGAACCAGTGCTCGATGGTGTCGTTGAGCATCTCGACATAGCGGGGATAGAACACGATGCCGGCGGGATCGCAGTGCTTGAAGGCGATCTCGGACGGAACGATGTAGGGACGGCTCACGGATGGGCTCCTAGGGTAGGGGTGAGAGCGTGATGGTAGCAAGCCCGACGGGCACGTGGCGGTGGTATCGCCATGCCGCGACGCGGTGATGGAACTTCGCAACGCCGGGATCAAAGCTGCCTTGAACGATGCTGGGCGTGCAGCGGGCGGCTCAGGTGTGCATTCTCGATCAGCATCTCCACGGGGCGCGGGCCACGGATCTCGAAGCAGAGCGCTTTGAAAAGCTCGAGCGTGTTCATGAGCAGCGAGCTTTTGTGCACGATGCCGACGTCGACGAGCAAGGGACGATCCCGATAGCGCAACAGATGCAGCCTCTCGCGGCTCAGCTCGTCGGACAAGGCGTAGACCGCGACCAGCGCCGTGGCGCTGGTGATCGAGACGATGCGCTTGAGAAACTGCACATCGTTCGACTCGGTGAGAATTTGCGGATAAGCCGCTCCTTCGCCGAACAGCCCGTCGGTGATCAGGCGCGTCCCGCTGCCGGGCTGGAACAGGGCGATGGGGTACTGCAGAAGGTCGTCATGGCATACCGTTTCATGGTTGGCCAGAGGATGATCCTGGCGCACGATGAACGCATGCTCGGTTTGGCCGATTGCCAGCGCCGTGAGCTGGGGATGCGATTCGAACAAGGGGCCGAAGGCCACGTCGGCCGCGCCGGTGAGCACGCGCTTGAAGGCGAGATCGGCGGTTTCGGTGGCGGTGAAGATCAGCTCGATCCCGGGATAGCGATCCATGAAGGCTTCGCAGATGTCGCCCAGCACATAGGTGATGGACATCGTGGTGGCCGCCACCCGCAAGGTGCCGGTGGCTGGCCCCGCCCGGTCTTTGGCGAAGCGCGATTCCAGCGCCATCAGCTCGCCGAAGATCCGCTGCGCGGAGCGCAGCACCTCGAGCCCGGCGGGCGACGCGTAAACCTTGGGCCTGGCGCGGATCAGCAGGGTTTCATCGAGCTCTTCCTCCAGGCGCCGGATCTGGTGGCTCAGCGCCGATTGCGTCAGGCCGAGCTGGTGGGCCGCTTCGCCAAAGCTGCCGGTGTCGGCGATCGCCTTGAGCGCCCGCAGTTGCTTGATCTCCATGCCGTGACTCCACCAGGATGAGTGGAATTCATCCACTCCAACAATTAACCGCATTGACGCCATGCGACGCGCAACGATACCTTGGCCGTTGATTGTTGGCGCAGATCGCCGCTTGCGGCGGATGTCGCCAACCGGGTATCACCAAAGATGGCATTGTCATGGCAGAACGTTCTTTCAAGCAAGAAGTCCGGAAGTTGGGTCTCACGCAGGGCGAAGAGTTCGAGGGCGAAGGCATCCTGGCCGTCACCAAGGCGTTGTTGCAGTCCGGCGTTGCCTACGTCGGGGGTTATCAAGGCTCCCCGGTGTCGCACCTGATGGATGTGCTGGCGGATGCGCGCGAAACCCTCGACGAGTTGGGTGTACATTTCGAGAGCAATACCAGCGAGGCGGCGGCGGCGGCGATGTTCGGCGCGTCGGTGCATTATCCGGTGCGCGGCGCCATCACCTTCAAGTCCACCGTCGGCGCCAACGTCGCCGCCGACGCCCTGTCCAACCTGGCGTCGGGCGGTGTCACCGGCGGTACGCTGGTGATCCTGGGCGAGGACTACGGCGAAGGTTCCAGCATCATCCAGGAGCGTTCGCACGCTTTCGCCATGAAGTCCCAGATGTGGCTGCTCGATCCCCGGCCCAACCTGGCCTCGATCGTGGCCGCCGTGGAAAAAAGCTTCGAACTTTCCGAAGTCAGCCATACGCCGGTGATGATGACGCTGCGTGTGCGCGCCTGCCATATGCATGGCCGATTCCAGGCCGCCAGCAATCGCAGGCCCGCCATGTCGCTGGCGGAGGCCATGGCGGACCCTCGCCGCGATGTGCAACGCATGGCGCTGGCGCCCGCCACCTTCCTGCACGAGCACGAGAAGATCGCCGATCGCTGGCCGGCGGCGCAGCGCTTCATCCACGAACAGGGTTTGAACGAGGTATTCGACGACGAAGACCGCCGCGCCGATATCGGCCTGATCGTCCAGGGCGGGCTCTACAACACCTTGATGCGCGCGCTCGAGCTCATGGGCCTGGCCGATGTCTTCGGGCAAGCCGAGATTCCCGTGTATGTGATGAACGTCGTCTATCCGCTGGTGGACGAAGAAGTGCTGGCTTTCTGCCGAGGCAAATCGGCGGTGCTGATGCTGGAAGAGGGGCAGCCCGAGTTCATCGAGCAGGCCATCCATACCTTGCTTCGGCGCGCAGGCATCGAGACGATGCTGCACGGCAAGGACATGCTGCCTCGTGCGGGCGAATACACCATCCAGGTATTGCTCAAGGGCCTGCTGAAGTTCCTGGAGCGACACCCCGATCCCGCGGGTGAGCCGGCGCCGGCGTTGCCCGATGGCGTGGCCAGGATGCTGGCGCCCAAGGTGGTGCCAATTGTGCCGTCAATGCCGGGCGTGCCGCTGGTGGACGTGCCCGAGGTGCAGCCACGGCCGCCGGGCTTCTGCACCGGATGCCCGGAGCGCCCGATCTTCACGGCGCTGAAAATGGTCGAAGCCGAGATCGGGCGGCATTATGTGAGCGCCGATATCGGGTGCCATCAGTTTGCCGCGCTACCGCCCTTCAATATCGGCGCCACGTCCATGGGCTATGGCCTGGGCGCGGCGGGCGCGGCGGCCTTCAATGTGTCGAATGCGGCGCGCCGCACCATCAGCGTGATGGGCGACGGCGGCTTCTGGCACAACGGCCTGACCACCGGCGTGGGCAACGCCGTCTTCAACCGCAACGACAACGTCATCCTGCTGGTGGACAACGGCTACTCGGCCGCCACGGGCGGGCAGGACATCCTGTCGTCGTACTCTCCGAACGAAAATCAGGTCACCCAGGTACCCATCGAGCAGACCGTGCGCGGCGTGGGAGCCAAATGGGTCAGAACGGTATCGCATACTTACGACCTGCAAAGCATGAAATCCGTGCTGCGGGAGGCCCTGACCACCGACGAGCCCGGTCCGAAGGTCGTCATCGCGCAATCGGAGTGCATGCTGAACAAGCAGCGGCGGATCAAACCGCGTATTCGTGATCGCATACGAAGCGGCAAGCGCGTGGTGGTGGAACGCTTTGGCGTGGACGCCGATACCTGTACGGGAGATCATTCCTGCATTCGCTTGTCGGGCTGCCCGTCGCTATCGATTCGCGACAATCCCGATCCGTTGCGCCAGGATCCGGTGGCCACCGTGCTGTCCAGTTGCGTTGGCTGCGGCCTGTGTGGCGAGGTGGCCCATGCCGCCGTACTTTGCCCGTCGTTCTACCGCACCGAGCTGATCCATCATCCCAGCCGGTGGGAGCGCTGGTACGCCCGCTTGTCGGCCTGGGTGATCCGTCCGCTGCAAAAGCGGCTCTCGGCAAGGGAGTGGAACCATGCGGGTTGATGCCACGACGCGGCCACTGAAGATCGCCATCCTCGCCATGGGCGGCGAGGGAGGCGGCGTGCTGGCCGATTGGATCGTCCAGTGTGCGGAGCGCCAGGGATACTACGCGCAGTCGACGTCGGTGCCCGGCGTGGCGCAACGCACCGGGGCCACGATCTATTACGTGGAAGTCCTGGCCGTGGCGCGGGACTCACGCCAACCCATATTCGGCCTGATGCCCACGCCGGGCGATGTGGACGTGGTAATCGCTTCGGAACTCATGGAATGCGGCCGCGCGGTGCAGCGGGGGCTGGTCACGCCCGACCGGACGCTGCTCATCGCCTCCCGCAATCGAGTCTACACCCTCACCGAGAAGGCGACACCGGGCGATGGGCGGATCGACGCCGAGCGTATCCTGGAGCAGGCGCGCCAGTCGGCGCGCCTCATGGTGTGCCGAGATTTTTCCAGCCTGGCCGAACGCCACCGAAGCGTCATTAGCGCTACCTTGTTCGGCGCCTTTGCCGCGTCGGGCGTTGCCCCCTGGGATCGTGCGGCGTGTGAGCAGGCCATCCGGGAAGGCGGGATCGGCGTGGAAGCCAGCCTGGCCGCATTCGGTGCGGGCTTCGAGGCGTATCGTGATGAAGCCGCATCGGCCGCCGCCGCCGTATCGCCGCCGGAGCCGCCGGCCGAGCTGCGCCCCATCCTGGATCGCGTCCGGGCGGAGTTTCCGCCGCAGGCCGCGGAAGTCCTGGAGGCTGGTGTCGCCAAGACCGCCAATTATCAAGACGCCGCCTATGCCGCGCTTTTGCTGAAGCGTTTGGAGCCGATTCGCGACCTCGAGGCCAGCCGCAATGATCCGCAGGCCACGCTACTGCGAGAAACCGCGCGGTACCTGGCCTTATGGATGACCTACGAAGACACCATCCGCGTCGCGCAACTGAAGATGCGTGCCGGACGCTTCGGCAGAATCCACGACGATGTGGGTGGGCAAGAGAGCCAACTCGTCCACATTCATGAGTATTTTCATCCGCGGCCCCAGGAGATTGCGGATGTTTTGCCGGCGCCTGCCGGGCGCTGGCTGCTGCGTTCGTCGTGGCTGCGCCCGCTGCTCTCGCGCCTGACACGCAGGGGCAGGGTGATCCGGACTTCCTCCTTGGGTGGTTTTCTGCTGCTCTACGCGGTGTATTCCCTGAGGGGTCTGCGCCGCCATTCGCTGCGCTTCGAGCGTGAAGCACAAGAGATACAGGAATGGCTCGACTTGCTGGCACGTACCGCCGCGGTGGATTACCGCCTTGCCTGCGAGCTCGCGGAATGTCCCCGCTTGATCAAGGGCTATGGCGACACTTATGAACGCGGCCTGGAGCACTATCGGCTGATCCTACAGCACCTGCCCTTCTTGAAGGGTGCAAGGGCCTCGACAACGATACGAGAATGGCGTCAAGCGGCGCTGGGCGACGAAACGGGCGCCCGGCTCAGGAGTCTGTTGGCATCGGTGTCGTCGCCTACGGCGCCGAGTGGTTCATAAAGGGCGATCGAGGAAGGAGAGGAAACCATGAGAAAGTATGTACAAAATGGCGTTCATCGGTGGATGGCAGCCTGCTTTGCGGGCGGCCTGCTGGTGGCGTCGCCCGCCAGCGCAAAGGATTTTCCGGCCGGCAAGCCGGTGACGATCATCGTTCCGTTTGCGCCGGGTGGCGGCACGGACATCTTGTCGCGCATGGTGAGCGAAGAGCTGGCCAAGAACTTGTCGGTGCCGGTGCTGGTGGAAAACCGGCCAGGCGGCAACACGCTGATCGCCGCGCAATCGGTGGCCCGCGCGGCGCCCGATGGCCACACCATCCTCACCGCCATCAGCTCGACGATGACGATGAACCCGCACTTGTACAGCAAGCTGCCCTACGAACCCAAGAAGGACTTTGCGCCGGTCACGCTCGCGTCGTCCATGCCATTGGTCCTGGCGGTCAACCCCGAGTTTCCGGCCAAGTCGCTGCGGGAGCTGACTGCTCTGCTGGCGCAGAATCCCGGCAAGTACTCCTATGCCTACGGCGCCATTCCCGCCCAGGTGCTGGGCGAGCTATACCGGCAAAAGACGGGCGTGGAAATCCAGGGCATCTCCTACAACGGAAGTTCGCCGGCACAGAATGACGTCATGGGCGGACACGTGCCGATCATCGTCGACGCGCTGACTCCGGCGCTTTCGCTGCTGAAGTCGGATCGCCTGCGGCCCATTGCGGTGTCTTCGGCGAAGCGCTCGGCCGCGCTGCCCGATACTCCTTCGCTCAGCGAGGCGGGTCTGGAGGGCGTTGATATTGCCGACTGGACGGGATTCTTCGTGCCCGCCGGGACTCCGCAAAGCACCATCGACAAGCTGCACGCCGCGTTCTCGGCGGCCTTGAACACGCCCAAGATACGAAACCAGTTGGAATCGCTGGGGCAAACCGTGTACGCGGCGGACGGAAAAACCCTCGCGGAATGGATAGACCGCGACTACGCGGTTTACGGCGAGGTGATTCGTGACGCGGGGATCAAGATCGATTGAAGGCCTTATCGGCAACACGGCCCGAGGTCGGGCGAACGTCGGCGGCAGCTTTTCGATCTCGCTTCTCTCGGCTGCGATGATTCGCTCGAACATCAACGGCTCTAACAACTTACAGGTGATGGAAAACCATGCGATACAAAATGGGTGGACTACTGGCGACTCTAGTCGTTGGAATTGCGTCGAACTCTCCGGCGCTGGCCGAGCAGAGCTTTCCATCAAAGCCGGTCACGATCGTGGTGCCTTTTGCGCCGGGAGGCGGAGCGGACATTCTGGCGCGCCTGATCAGCCAGGACGTTGCCAAAAACCTGGAGGTTCCGGTGCTCGTGGAGAACCGGCCCGGCGGCGGAACCCTGATTGCCGCGCAAGCTGTCGCAAGAGCCAAACCCGATGGCTATACGGTGCTGACGGCGGTCAGTGCCACGATGGTCATGAACCCGCACCTCTATGCCGACCTGCCTTATGATCCCAAAAAGGATTTCACTCCCGTGACGCTGGCGTCGTCGATGCCCATGGTGATCGCAGTGAATCCCGAGTTTCCGGCCAAGTCGTTGAAGGAGCTAACCGACCATATTCAGCGCAATCCGGGGCAGATTTCCTATGCTTATGGCGCGACGGGCGGGCAGATCGTTGGCGAGCTGTATCGAGATCGAGCGGGGCTGGACGTGCAAGGGATCGACGTCGGCGGCTGGGCGGGATTCGCCGTACCGGCCGGCACGCCACAGCAGGTTATCGACAGATTGCACGAAGCTTTCCAGATCGCTTTAAGCTCGCCGGAGATACGATCGAAGCTGGAATCCTTGGGCCAAACGGTATAGGCGTCGGACGGCGAAGCCTTTAAGGCGCGTATCGATCGTGATTACGACCTCTTTGGCGAAGTCATTCGCAGTGCGGGCATCAGGATCGATTAAAAGCACGGTTTCGAGAACCGGTGTGGCTCCAAACAGGTAACTGATGTTGGCTTATGCCACCGGCGGCAGATCCTCCGGTCCCGCAATCCAGCCCAGCACCGCCGAGGCCGCCAGCACCCTCGGGTTGGCCAGGTACACGTCGCCCGCGCCCATGCGGCCGGGCATGTTGCGATTGGTGGCCGAGATTGCGGTCTGCCCTTGCGCCGGCCCGCCGGGGCCAGCGTTGACGCAGGCCCCGCAGCTTGGCTCGGTGATCACGTTCACGCCGGCGGCAACGAGAATATCGTGCAGCCCTCCTTGCAGGGCGGCCTCGCGCACGGTGTGCGAGCCGTACTGGACATAGGTCGGAATGCGCACCTGGCGTTGCTCCAGAACCTCGGCATACTGACGGATGCTGCCCAAGTCGCCGGCCGTGCAGGAGCCGCCATAGGCGATGTCCAGGGGTGTGCCGCGCACCTCGCTGATGGGTACGCCATTGCCGGGATGCCCCGGCTTGGCCACCAGGGTTTCGATGATGTCCAGATCCACGGTCAGGCGATGGTCGTAGCGGGCGTCGGGATCGGGCCATACGCAGCGCGATTCGATCTCCGCCCGCGGCAGCCCGCGCTGCCGCGCCAGGGCGTCGAGCATCGCCGGCGTCGGCTCGCAGATCGCGGTGAGAGCATTGCACTCGACGGCCATGTTGGCGAGGACGGCTTGTTCTTCGAAGGGCAGAGTGGCCAGCCCCGGTCCGCCGAACTCCATGACTTTGCCGGTAAAGATGCTGCTGCGCCGTCCGACGCCGGCCAGATGGAGTATCACGTCTTTGGCGGTGCAGGAGCCGCGGAGCGAGCCTCGCAGCTCGATCCGCACCGAGGCCGGAACCCGGGCCAGCAGGCGGTTCCACTCCCAAACGCCGGCGATCTCGCTGTTGCCGATACCGTAGGCCAGGGCGTTGAGCGCACCGGCCGAACAGGTATGCGAGTCGGTGCCAACAATAGTTTGGCCGGGTAAGCCGATACGCTCGCGCACCACGGTATGACAGATGCCTTGCGCGCTGCCATCGGTTTGGGCGTGCCAATGGATGCCGGTACGCTGGGCAAACTCGGCTTGCGCCGTGCGCAGATCGTGAATGCCCGCCAGCGCCTCCGGCGTCACGCCGGCCTGCTGATGGGCGAGGCCGAGGTGATCGGGAAAGGCATGAATCTTGTTCGGGCTCGCGACGCGTACCGGCCGCCCCAGCGCCAGCTCGGCGCTGGAGGCGGCGATCGCGGTGGCGTAATCGTGCGAGAACGCGACATCGACTTCAAGGATGCCGGCATCACCCGGCCGCACCGCGCCGTGCCGGGTGCGCATGTGGCGGGCCATGATGCGTTCGGCGATGGTCATGGCACGGTGCGGGGTGGCGATGCGCGCCACGCTATCGGGATTGGCATCCAGCGCCCGCAAGTAGGCCAGCAGACCGCCGGCGCGCAGTACCGCGACCGAGAGGGCGTCCCAATCCGCCACGACCTCATCGAAGTCGATCCATTCGCCCCGGGCCAGCCTGCGCGCCAAGCCCTCGTCGGTGAGCGGGATCATCCCGTTGTTGATCAAATTCTGGCGGTGGATGGGCGCGATCGATGGCGCAAAGATCGCTCCGATGCCGGCCTGCAGCAAGGCCAGGGCGGCGACTTCGCGAGAACTGCCTTCGCCCCATCCGGGGCCGGCCAGGATCAGGCCGAAGCCGCCGGCCCGCAACTCGCCGGGTTCGATATAAGCGCCATTGCCCAACGACCGCAGGACGCGCTCGCCCAGGCGATGATCGTAGTAGTAGCAATCCGGATTGGCCTTGATGATGGCGTCGGTGGACACATGACTGAACAATTCCGCTAGCCCGGGCTCGGGTTCGAGGCGAGCGCCGGTCAGTTGCCGCCGGACGCGAGCGGCGTCTTGAGTCAGGAACAGCGCACGGCCATCGAGCCGCAGGCGCAGAGGGTTCCGGCCGTCGTCCAGGGACAGGGTGATGCGGCCGATCGATCGGCTCTTGGGGCAGGGATTCGTCATCGAGGTCTCGCAAATCGGATGGCGGGGTCGTCCCGGATGACGCCGGGATACCGGATTTTGGCGCCTGAACGGCGACGAGGCATACGACATACCTTAAGACAGGGAGTGCGCGGGGACCAGTGATGTTTGATCGCTTTAATGTTTCCTAAACGGAAACTCAAGGCTTCCGGATAATCACTAGAGTTCCTTTAGGGAATGTCAGATACTGGCCTCCATTCGTGCTGAGCAGCGGTCCAGAGCGCTCAATCCCCTGGGCCGCCATGATCGCAGCTCACTGTCATCATTCCGGGAGACCGTCTTGACATCCGTTGTCGCCGAATCGAATGGCTTGCCCCTGAGCGGGCTCCGCGTGATCGAGTTTTCCCACATGGTCATGGGTCCGACCTGCGGCATGATCCTTGCGGATCTCGGCGCGGAGGTCATCAAAGTGGAGCCGCCCGAAGGCGATCGCACCCGCGCCTTGCCCGGCTTGGGCCAGGGTTTCTTTCGGGCCTTCAATCGCAACAAAAAAAGCGTCACGATCGATCTGCAGAGCGAGGAGGGGCAGGCTCGGGCCCGGGCGCTGCTGGGTACGGCCGATGTGCTGCTGGAGAATTTCCGTCCCGGCCTGATGTCTCGCTGGGGTTTGGGTTATGCCGATTTGTCGGAACTTTATCCAAAGCTCATTTATGTTTCGCATAAAGGCTTCTTGCCCGGGCCCTATGAAGATCGGCTGGCGCTGGATGAGGTGGTGCAGAACATGGCCGGACTGACCTATATGACCGGTCCGGTGGGAATGCCGTTGCGCGCCGGCTCCTCGGTCAACGACATCATGGGCGGCATGTTCGGCGCCATCGGCGTACTGGCCGCGTTGCGCGAGCGCGAGCGCACCGGCAAAGGACAGGAAATCCAGAGCGCCCTGTTCGAGAACTGCTGTCTGTTGATGGCCCAGCATCTGCAGCAGCATCTCATTACCGGCGAGACCGTGCCGCCCTTGCCTTCGCGCACCTCGGCCTGGGGCGTCTACGATATTTTCACGCTGGCCGAAGGGCGCCAGCTGTTCATCGGCGCGGTGAGCGACAAGCAGTTCCAGGCTTTGTGCGAAGTGCTGGGGCGGCCCGACCTGGACGCGGATCCCGCTTATGCCGGCAACACGGCCCGGGTGGCGGCGCGCGAGCGCTTGCTGCCGCAACTGGCGGCCAGCCTCGCGGCCCGCGACGCCGCCGAGCTTACGGCGGCCCTGGAAGCGGCGGGCGTGCCGTTCGCCGAAGTCTCTCGCCCGGAAGACCTGGCGACCGATCCTCATTTACTGGCCAGCGGCGGCCTGGTGCCGCTGCGGACTGAGGACGGTGACGACACCCTCGCCGTGTTGTTGCCGCTGCTGATGGGCGGCCGCCGTCCGGGCGTGCGGTATCCGCTGCCCAAGGCTGGCGAGCATAACGCCGAAATTCTGGGACGCCTGTCCCGGACTTGAAACCGAAGCGCATTCCTACGCCAAGGCGGTTCGGGTCGCGAGCATGCCATGCTGGTTCGGCTGTGCTTACCCGCGGGAGCGGCTTGGCCGAACCGTCTTGGCCTCCAACTCGGGTTTTTTCAATGTCATCAACCTGCATCATTCATCGGGAGACACAGCAATGAATACGCGTCAAAACGCAAGCCGGCTGGCCGGCATCCTGGGCGGCGCCCTGTTGGCGGCAGGATCCGCCACCGCGGCGCCGATCACCATCGTGGCGCCCTTCACGCCCGGCGGCGCCGCCGACACGGTGGCGCGTTCCGTAGGGCACGCACTCGGCCTCGAACTGAACGAAACCGTGGTGGTGGAGAACCGCACCGGGGGTTCTGGGATCGTGGGCGCGGGGGCGGTGGTGCGTTCGGCCCCGGATGGCAACACGCTGCTGCTGACCACCGACGGCATCTTCGCCAACCCCGCCTTCGATAACCCCGAGGCGCAGGCGGTGCTGGACCGTCTGATACCCGTTGCCAACTTGGCTGAGGCGCCGCTGGTCCTCGCGGCTTCCAATGCTTCGGGCATCACCTCCATCGACACCTTGCTGGAACAGGCGCGCCAGCGCGAGCATCCGCTCACTTACGGTACGCCGGGCGTCGGCTCCGCGCATCACTTGGCTGGCATCGAGTTTGCGCGCCACGCCGGCGTGGCCATGACGGACGTGCCTTATCGTGGCACGGCGGCCGGCGCCGCCGGATTGGCGTCGGGCGAAATCGATCTGCTGTATGGCGTGTCGACGAGCATCCAGCCGCTGATCGAGTCCGGCCGCGCCAAGATGCTCGCCGTCACCTCAAAAGAGCGCTTCGTGCTGCTGCCGGAAGTGATGGCGCTGGGCGAGCAATACCCGGACTACAACATGATGACCATGTATGGCCTGATGGCGCCGGAAGGCACGCCGCCGGAGGCGCTGGAGCGCCTGGCGCGCGCCGCGGAGCGGGCGCTGCAGCGCCCCGACGTGCAATCCCAGTTGCGGGGGGCTGGCCTGGTTCCGGCGTTCCAGGGGCCACAGGTCTATGACAAGGCGCTGGCAGCGCTGACCGCCGAACGCAAGGCCATCATTCGCGATGCGGGCATCCGCGTGAACTGATCACGCGACCAAAAGCAAACCAAGACCTATGCCGAGGCAGGGCGGCGGTAAGATCATCTCGTTCGTGATTCCCTTGATCTGTCGCCATGTCCCGAAGCAGCAATCTCAGCCTCCGCTCGATGAAGATCTTCCTGGCGGTCTTCGATACGGGCAGTGTCGGCCACGCGGCGCGGGCGCTCGGCATGAGCCAATCGGGCCTGAGTACGGCGCTGACCAGCCTGCGGCGCGAGCTCGGCGACGTACTGTTTGTGAGTACGTCTTCGGGCATGCAGCCGTCCGCGCGGGCCAAGGACCTTGTCGGCCCCATGCGCGACACGGTCAACTGTATCGAGCAGCGGATCCTCAAGAAGGAAGGCTTCGATCCCGCCACCGAAGAGCGCGAGTTCCGGATCGCCCTGACGGATGTGGCGGAGGCGATTTACATGCCGCGTGCGCTCAACGCGGTGGTGGCGGTTGCGCCGGGCGTGCGCATCCGCTCCGTGACCATGCCGCCGCACGAATTGCAACGCGCCTTGTCGGACGGTGGCGTGGATCTGGCGCTGGGTTATCTGCCGGATCTCTCCGCGAGCGAGCTCGTGCGCCGCAAGATAGGGCGGCACGCTTTTGTGTGCTTGTGCGGTTCGGCCAACCACGGTGTTATTGACGGGTTCAATCTCAAGAAATACTCGGAAGCCAGGCACATCGTGGTCGAGGCCGCCGGCCGCACCCAAGGCCTGCTGGAGCGATACGTGGCGCAGCGAGGCATCCATCGGCGGGTGGTCTTGACCACGCCGAATGTCATGAGCATGCCGGAAATCATTTCCCATACCGACATGATCGCGTCGATCCCGGATGCGCTGGCGCATTTTTTCTCGAATTATCCGCGGTTGGTACAGCTGCCGCTGCCTTTCCCGTCTCCCGTGTTCGATACCCATCTTCATTGGGGGCGCAGCCTGCATGGCGATCCGGCCAATCGATGGCTGCGGTCGGTGTTGTTCGAGGCTTTTGCGAAGCCGGCACCATGAAATCGCCAAGGCAGATTTCCACTATCTGAATTATCGATATTCGGGCGGCCTATACTGGACAAGTGTCCAAAACGGACTGCAGCCCTTGCCGCCGCGCACCCGAATGGTGGCGGAGAAGCTCCGGCCGAAAGGCGGAGTTCTTCAACATCGCGGCGTGGGCAACGGCATCGCGCTTTTTCGGTGCCGTGTATTCGGAGTTCGTGATGCAAGTTCGCTCAACATTTGACGCCCATCCCACGCTCATCAAGACGCGTGACTATCGACATATCCGCGTGGATCCGCTCACCGGCGTGCTCGGTGCGGAGATCGGCGGGGTCGATCTGCGCGAACCGCTCAGGTCGGAAGTCTGGGAGGAGATCGCGCAGGCCTACGGCGACCACCAGGTCGTTTACTTCCCCGACCAGGATCTGACGCACGAGCAGCACCTTGCGTTCAGCCAGCACTTTGGCGAGATCTCCCGAGTGCCTCAGCTGAACAGCGTCGAAGGCTATCCCGACGTGCAGATCATCCGCCGGCTGGCGTCCGACACCGGCCGCGTGATCGGCGAGAACTGGCACGCCGACAGCACGTTCCTCGATAATCCGCCCACGGCGATCGTCATGCGGGCGGTAGATGTTCCACCATATGGCGGTGACACCGGGTTTCTCAGCATGTATGCCGCCTACGAAGCCTTATCGCCTAAATACAAGGCCTTCCTGGAGCAGCACAGCGTGGTGCATAGCGCCACCCGCATATTCGGCTCGGCCTACCTGGCCCAGGGCCGAAAGTACAACGCGGGCGCGGCCCGAGACGATCTCAAGGTGGAAGAGGGCGATCGCGAGGTTGCGCACCCGCTGGTGTGTACCCATGCCGCCACCGGCCGCCCGTTCCTCTATGTGAACAAGACCTACGCGCAACGCATCGACGGTTTCAGCAACGAGGAGAGCGCGCCCATCCTGGCCTTCCTCTTCGAGCATGTGTCGCGCTTTGATTTCACGTGCCGGGTAAGGTGGCGCAAGAACCAGATCCTGGTGTGGGACAACCGCTGCACCATGCATCGCGCCATCCCGGATTACACAGGGCAGCACCGCTATCTCACGCGAGTGACCATTGCCGGTGCGCCGCCGGCTCGCTGATTCCGCAGGACCACCACAACCACAAACAAGGAGAGACTATGTATCAATATCCACGCGGCCGCCGATGGACGGCCGGGGCTCTGTTCGCAGGCCTGATGGCGGCATTCGCCATGCCGGCCGGCGCGGCCTCGGACTACCCGCAAAAGCCGATATCCCTCGTAGTGCCGTTTGCCGCCGGCGGCAGCCTGGACGCCACCGCACGCATCATCGGCGACAAGGCCGACGACATCCTCGGCCAGCAAATCATCATCATCAACCGTCCGGGGGCGGGCAGTTCGGTTGGCGCGCGTTCGGTGGCGTCCGCCGACCCCGATGGCTATACCATGCTGATCGCTTCGGGTTCCGCCTATGGCTATATGCATATGCTCATCCCCGGCTACGATCTGACGCTGGCGGATTTCGAGCCCATTGCTGTGGTTGCGGTGAACCCGTCGGTCATCGTCTCCAGCGCCAGCCTCGGTGTCGACTCCCTGGAGGGCTTGGTCGATTATGTGGCGAAGCATCCGGGCAAGGTCAGTTTTTGCAGCACTGGCGTGGGCGGCCTGAACCATCTGCAGCTCGAAATGTTCAAGGAGGTGGTAAAGGCGGACACTGGCAAGGACTTTGCCGTTGAGCACATTCCCTACAACGGCCTGGCGCCCGCCGTCGTGGGCCTGGTCGGCAAGGAGGTTCAAGCGTGTACCCTGCCGTACACTGCCATGGTCAAGGAACGGAATGGCACCGATTTGAACATCCTGGCCGTACAAAGCCCGTCCCGGATCCAATCCATGCCCGACGTTCCCACCACCGGCGAGGCGGGCTTCAAAGAGATGGACAGCAACGACGCCTTCGTCAACATTACCGCGCCCAAGGGCACGCCGCCGGAAGTCATTGCCAAACTGGAAGCCGCCATCCAGCAGGCCATGGAAGATCCGGCGGTGCTCGAAAAGCTGCATGCCCTGGATATTCAAACGGTCTTCATGGGCAGCAAGGAAACCGGCGACTGGCTGAAGGAAGATGTGGCCAAATACGAAAAACTGATCAAAGGAGCCGGATTGGCGGTCGAGAAGAAGTAAACCCTGCCATATCAGTTATCCATTGCGCTGCGCGCCACCCGCAGTCGATGAAACGGGTGCTCAAGAGTGTGTGGGCAGTTTCATCTCAGGCGTGGTGGCAGCCGGCCTTCATCCAGACACGTATCGGGGTTTCAGGGGTGAGCGCGTCGTACTGCCGCAAGAGTGCTTCGCAGGCCGAGTTACCCAGCGCATCAGACACCAGGCCGCTGAACTTGGCCTTCAAGCGTGCCTCCTGGGCGTCGAGATCGCTCATCGGGATGCCGGAATCGGCGCGCCGCGACGCTTGCCGCCCGGTGCGCAGGCGCAGGGTGACGTCTGCGACGGTTTTTTCGCGCCCCGCTTCGAACACCACGTGAATGCGTGGCAGCAAAGCGGTGAAGGCGGGGTCTTGCACGATATCCGTGTTGTACTCGCTCAGCCGCGAGGTGTCGCGGCGGAGCAGCGTGAGGGCGGCCACGCCGCACACGCTGAATTTGAGCTGCAGGCCGTCGCGGGGCGCGGCGATGTTGCATACCGTATCGAGGTCCGTTGACACGACCAGGTTCAGCTCGGCCACGTCCTCGGGGCTGGCGTCGAGCTCATCGCGCAGGCTGGCGGCGGCGTCGGCCACCGCATGCGTCAGATAGCAGGCGGCGTGGTACTTGAACAGGTTGTCGTGCAAAAAGACGCCCCGGTTGGGGGCCGGCGCCAATGCCAGATCCAGATTGAGATCATGGCTGTGAGTGACGGCAAAACCGGCGGGCGCGGTGAGGGCGTGCGGGTGGCTGGAAAAGTCGCGTGCCGACATCAGGGCGGCGAACAGGCCGTTATGCGCCGCCTTGCCGGCGTGCAGGGGTTTGCAGGCGGTGCCGAACATGGCCCGGATGCCGGCGGCCTGGGTGGCGGCGATACCGATGGCATTGATGGTTTGTTCCACCGAGAGCCGTAGCAGGCGGGCGCAGGCGGCGGCCGCGGCAAAGGTGCCGATGGTGGCGGTGCCATGAAAACCCATGCGGTAGTGGCTGGGCTCCAGCAAGCGGCCGATGCGGCATCCGGCGTCGTAGCCGGCCACGAAGCTGGCGGCGACGTCGGCCCAGGTGGCGTCAAGACGCTCGCCCAACGCCAGCACGGCGGGCAGGATGGCCACCGACGGATGCGCCGCCATGTGGAAGTTGACGTCGTCGTAATCCAGAGCGTGCGCGGCGGTGCCATTGATCAGGGCGGCCGATAGCGAGGGTAAGGCCTGGGCGGCGCCGAAGACGGCGGACTCGGGGCGGCCGCCCTGATCCAGAAGCTCTTGGCGCAGCGCCTGGACGAAAGGTTCCTGGGCGCCTGCAATGGCGGTGCCGGTTGTATCGAGCAGACAGTGGCGAACCACGGCCCAGACGGACTCCGGCAGAGTGTCGGGGGTGCGGCCGCACACTTCCGCGGCGATGAGATGGGTCAGGTCGTGGGGCATTGGAGGCCTCGTTTTAGCGCGGGGCGGCGCCTGTTCGGTGGCAGCCTTTGATGTGAAGGAACTTCAGCATCGGATGGCGGGCCGCTGCTGCGCTCGTTAGCGATGCTCGAAGATTATCGTCTTGAATGGCGCTCCGGAGGTAGTCCGTATGGTCCATAGTGTGGACTTACGATGCTGGGCGGAGATCTTTCCTGCCATTGCCGAAGGGGCTTTCGATGTCGGGGGCTCCGCCGCGACCAGGCCGCGGGGGTAAGCCGGTCCACGCCACAGAGCTGTTAATGATTCCATAATTTGGAATTATGAGGGGCGTTTCAGGGCGTTTCTCGCTCACAATATCTTCGTGCGGCGCCAAGCGCTTTGAGGCTTTGCGCGCCTTCATGAGGCCGGCCCTGCCGGCTCGCCCGCCACGCCTTGCCGGCACGACGCGCCATCACGCGTTGCCGGCATGGGTTCTTTCCCCTTTAATCGAGGCATTGCCCTATGTCAGCTGCGCTAGATTCCATCACCCACGCCGTTCCCCTGGGCGAGGATTATCCCGAGATCCGCGAGAGCATACGCCGTATTTGTACAGACTTTCCGGGAGAATATTGGCGAGAGCTCGACGCCCGCGGCGCCTACCCGGAAGCCTTCGTCAAGGCGCTGACCGACGCCGGCTATTTGTCGGTCCTGATTCCCGAAGCTTATGGCGGTTCGGGTCTGCCGCTGCGCGCCGCTTCGGTGATTCTGGAAGAAATCCATGCCGCCGGCTGCAGCGCCGGCGCTTGCCATGCCCAGATGTACACCATGGGCACGCTATTGCGCCACGGTAGCGAGGAACAGAAGCAACGCTTCCTGCCCGGTATCGCATCGGGCGAGCTGCGCCTGCAAGCCTTCGGCATTACCGAGCCCACCACGGGCTCGGATACCACCCAGATCAAAACCCGTGCCGAGCGCGTGGGAGATCACTATGTGGTCAATGGTCAAAAGGTGTGGACATCTCGCGCGTTCTATTCCGACCTCATGATGCTCTTGGTGCGCACCACGCCCGCCGACCAGGTGCAGCGCAAGACCGAGGGTTTATCGGTGCTGCTGGTGGATATGCGGGAGGCGCGAGGCAACGGCCTGGACATCCGGCCGATCAAGGCCATGGTCAATCACAACACCACCGAAATTTTCATCGATAACTTGAAGGTGCCGGTGGCCAACCGCATCGGCGACGAAGGCAAGGGTTTCCGCTACATCCTGGATGGCATGAACGCGGAGCGCATCATTGCGGCCTCGGAAGCCATCGGCGACGCGCGCTGGTTCGTGCGCAAAGCCACCGAGTACGCCTCGGAGCGCGTGGTGTTCGGCCGCCCCATCGGCAAGAACCAGGGCGTGCAGTTTCCCATCGCCCGCGCCCATATCGAAACCGTGGCGGCCGAGATGATGGTGCGCAAGGCCACCACCATGTTCGCCGCGGGCCTGCCCTGCGGCGAAGACGCCAACATGGCCAAGCTCCTGGCCACCGAGGCGGCCTGGCACGCGGCGGAGGCTTGCCTGCAAACCCATGGCGGCTTTGGCTTTGCCGCCGAATACGATGTGGAACGCAAGTGGCGCGAGGTGCGGGTGATGCAGGTGGCGCCGGTATCCACCAATCTGATCCTGGCCAATATCGCCGAGCATACGCTGGGCTTGCCGCGGTCTTACTGACCACGCGCCTATGCGAAAGCCTCGCCCTTCAGGGCGAGGTCAAGCGAGGCAAATTTTAAAAACGGCACCGCAGGTGCCCCCGTATTGTGGCGGAGAAGCTCCGGCCGATACGGCCGGAGTTCTTCACACATGCCAAGCGCGAGCCCGCCAGCATCCGGCGGGGCGCCTACCCTTTTACGACGGCCTGCAGGAGGCTAGGCCTATTCGGGCTAGCGAACCCGCGAGCATGGGGAGCCGGCCTTCTTCTCCGGCCGCCCGGCGGAGGCTGAAGCCGCCGTTGGCGGACACGGGAAAGCTTGAGCGCAGGGTTCAGCCTTGCCGGTACGGATCGAGCAGGTGGCCATGGGCGTTGAGCGCCGGCGGCGCGCTCCGAATCGGCGGCCGCATTCCGTCGAAGCGAATCGGCAGACCAATGAAGGCCATGTCGGATTCAGGTACGGGCTGTACGATGCCCAACGCCTGGGTTTGGGGGTGTGCCAGCGCTTCGGCGACGTTCTGGACCGGCGCATTGGGAACGCCCGCGGCTTCAAGCCGTTCGCACCACGCGGCGGTGGTCTGGCCCGCGAGAATGTCGCCGATGAGGGCATCCAACGCCACGCGATTCTGAACTCGTTGGGCGTTGCCGGCGAATCGCGGATCGTCCAGCCATTCTGGATGCTCCAGGAGCTGAGCCAAACGTTGGAACAAACCATCGTTGCCCGCCGCCACCACCACATGGCCATCCTGGGTGGCATAGGCCCGGTAGGGAGCGATCGAGGCCGCGCCGGAACCGAAGCGCTGTGGGATCTCGCCACTGCTCTGGTAGCCCGCCGCCGCGACGGTCATCCACGACAGTGCGGTTTCGAGTAGCGAAACATCGATCTGGCAGCCTTGCCCGTTGCGCTCGCGCTGGAACAAAGCCGCCAGAATGGCATTGCTGGCCCACATGCCGGTGCCCGAGTCGACCACGGAATAGCCGGTGCGCACGGGCGCCTGGCCGACCTCGCCCGTGACGCTCATCAGGCCGCCAAACGCTTGCATGAGAGGGTCGTAGCCGGGGTGGCGGGAGAGCGGGCCGACGCTGCCGAAGGCACCCAGGTCGCACCAGATCAGGGCGGGTTTGTCCTGCCGCAAGTCGTCGGCATCCAGCCCTTGCTCCTTCAAAAGGCCGGGGCGCATGCTCTGGATCACGACGTCGGCCTCGGCCAGGATGAAACGGCGCAGGGCCGCGACTTCAGCGGGATCACGGAAGTTCAGCGTGATCGACAACTTGTTGCGATTGACCGCCTGGAACATGGTGGCCGCGCCTTCCCAGAACGGCGGCCCCCAGGCGCGGGCGTCGTCGCCTTTGGGCTTTTCGACCTTGACCACACGGGCGCCAAGATCGCCCAATATCTGGGTGGCTGAAGGTGCCGCAATGTTCTGGCCGATCTCCACGACGGTGATGCCGGCCAGCGGCAGGGTAGTGGCGACGGCAGGCGAGTGAGTCGAAGGCATGGTGTTATCTGGGCTTGGCAGGATCATGAAGCGGGGCACGGCCGGTGACGAATGAAGCGAGGGAGAGAATCGGGCGGAGAGGCCGCCCGGTGGCGTGGCGCGACGCGGGATGGGGCGGAACGCTTGGCGTTCCGATAGGGCTGCCGCGTCGGCTTTGGTGGGTCAGAGCTCGGTCTTGATGTTGCGATCCTTGATCATCTTCTTGAAGAACTCGACATCGTCTTTCATGCGTTGCGAGAACGCTTCGGGGCTGCTGGTCAGTACCTGCAACCCGAGTTCATCGATGCTCTTTTGCACCTCGGGTTTTTGCAAGGTGGTCACGAACAGTTCGTTGATGCGAGCCGTCAGCGCCGGGTCCATGTTGGGCGGCCCCATATAGCCCATCCAGGTGTCGGGCATGACGTAGTCGGGCAGTGATTCACCGATGGTGGGAATATCCGGCGCGGCGGCGGCGCGTTCGGCCTCGACCATGCCGATGATGCGCAGGCGCTCTTGCTTATGATGAGGCAGGGCCGCGGCGAGCGAAGACACCACCATGGGAATATGGCCACCGATGACGTCGATGATGGATTGCCCCGTGCCCTTGTAGGCCACGGCACTGAACTTGCCGTCGGCATATCCATTGAGGTTCTCGCCCGCCAGGTGGTGGGGGCTGCCGATACCGGCAACACCGAAGCTCACTTCGCCGGGCTCTTTTTTGGCCCACTCCACCAGCTCGGTGGCGTTGGTGGCCGGAACCGACGGATTCACCACGATCGCCATGGGCATCATGACGGCCGGCGTGATGTGGGTGAAGTCGGTAAAGGGGTCGAACGGCGAGTTGGGTATGAATAGCTGCGACAAGCCATGCGAACCGTTGGTTGCCAGCAGCAGGGTATAGCCATCGGGATCGGCCCGCATCACGCTTTGGGCGCCCGCCCAGCCGCCGGCGCCGGGACGATTATCCACAATGAAGGATTGCCCGGTAGCGACGCTGAGATGCTGCGCGAGTTCGCGGCTGAGAATGTCGGCCGAACCGCCGGGCGAGTAAGGTACGACAATGCGCACGGCTTTATCTGGCCATGTATCGCTGGCGCTCGCGGCCATGGTGGGGGGCAGTGCCGCGGCCAGGGCGGCGAACATGCCCAATTGCAGCGCGTGGCGGCGGGATGGCGTTGTCATGACGGTCTCCTAGGATGCCTTTCGGTCTTTGAGTGGCTGAACAGCGGTGTTCAGGACCACGCCATTCTAGGAGCGGGTGGACGACAAGTCGGACATTGTAATTCCAGGTTGTGGACTACCCATCGTGAGCCCGGGTGTGCCGTTTGCGCCGCCTCGGGGCGAACGCTTCAACCGGCCAGGCCGGCGCCCGGCTGCTGGCCAAGGCGCGCGGAAACCACCTTGGCCTCGCGCTGCAGCAACGGCAGGAGCATGTCGGCGCGGTCGCGGATCCGGTAGGTCAGGGCCGAAATCGAGATCGCCATGGTGGGTCTGCCCATCGGATCCTGCACCGCCACCGCGACCGACAGGATCTCCTGCATATCCAGCGGGTGCTTCATCACGTAGCCGTCGCGCCGGCCCTGCTCGATGCGGCGCATCAAATCATCGGGATCGGTTTCGCCCAGCATGTGCAGACGCACGGTATTGGCGGCGATAATGCGTTCGGCCTCGCCGGGGGGCAGTGTGGCCAGCATGGCCAGGCTGCCCGCGCCGGTGCCCAGCGGTCTGCGGCGGCCCACCGACAGCAAGAGCGCCTTGACCGGATAACTGCCTTCGCGGCGGTCGATGCAGACACTATCCAGGGAACTGGTAACGTGCACGAAAACAGTGTCTCCGGAGTGCTGGGCCAGGGTGTCGATCGAGGCATCCCAGCATTCGCGCAGATTGGCCGGCGGCTCCACCACCAAGCCAAGTTCGTAGATCAGGGGCCCCAGCCGATAGCGCCGGCTTCGAGGATCTTGTTCGACCAGACGTTCTTCCACCAGCCGCCGCAGGATGCGGTGTACGGTGGGGCGTTCCATTTGCAGTTGGCGGGCCAGGTCGGCCAGGCGATAGCCTGACTGGCCATGGGTGGCCAGGGCGCGCAGCAACGCGGCCGCGCGGGCGATGGCCTGGGTGCCGGCCGAAGCCGCGTTGGTGTTCGTGCTCATGGGATAGTCCAGATAGCGGAATAAAATGTGGCTATTATGGGCCACGATGTGGAATTCTGTCGCCACCACTCGCCATTGGCGTTTTTCAATCTTCTGGAGTTCTCTCTCACCATGTCGAATTGGATAGGCAACGGTTATGAAAACTGGCCCGAGCAAGTGCTGGCCAGATCCTGGGACACCTTGAAGGTCGATGAGCCCCTGCCTCGCGTGCTGCGCGTTACCTTCAACCGGCCAGAGGCGTCCAACGCGTTCAACACCCGAAGCGCCCACGAGCTGTTCGATATTTTCCATCCGCTCGAGATCGTGCGAAATCATTTTCGCTGTGTAGTGCTCACCGGGGCCGGAGATAAAGCGTTCTGCGCTGGCGGCGATCTGAAAGAAAGGCGCGGCCTCACCGAAGAACAATGGGTACTGCAGCACGAACTGATGGAACGGACGGTGCGTGCCATCGCGCAATGTCCCATCCCCGTGATAGCCGCCGCCAACGGCGCGGCGTATGGCGGCGGCCTGGAGCTGTTGCTGCAATGCGATTTCGCCTTCGCCGCCAGCACGGCGCGGTTTGCCCTCACCGAAACCTCGTTGGGCATCATGCCTGGGGCCGGCGGCACGCAAACCCTGGCCCGCGCGGTGGGCGAGCGCCGCGCCAAGGAGCTCATCCTGGGCGCCGTGCCGTTCAGCGCCGACGAGGCCCTGGCCTGGGGCGTGGTCAATCGCGTGTTTCCCGCCGAAACCCTGATGGGCGAGACCCTGGCCATGGCCGGACGCATCGCCAACAACGCGCCGTTGGCGGTGCGCCAGGCCAAGCATTCCATCCACTATGGCCTGCAAAGCGACTTCGCCACCGGCATGATGTTCGAGATCGAGGCCTATCAGCGCATGGTCAAAACCCAGGATCGGGTGGAAGGCGTGGCCGCGTTCAACGAAAAACGCAAGCCGCGGTTTACCGGGCATTGAGTCTTTCAGAATTTCAGGAGTTCAGCGATGAGTGATTTCATTACGGTGCGCGAAGTGGGGCTGCGCGACGGCTTGCAATTGGTGCCCTTCCATGTCGACACCGACACCAAATTGGCCTGGCTGGAGGCCGAAGCCGACGCCGGCGTGAGCGCCTTCGAAGTGACGTCATTCGTCTCGCGCAAAGCCATGCCGCAGTTCGCCGATGCCGAACTCGTGGCGGCCCGCGCGGCCGCGTTGCCGGGCATCTCGGCGGCGGCGCTGGCACTGAACGGACGCGGCGCCGAGCGAGCCCTGGAGGCCGGGGTGGGAATGCTGGTGTTCGTCATCTCCGCCAGCCAGGCGCACAGCAAAGGCAACGCGGGGCGCAGCGCCGACCAGGCTCTGGCCGAGTTTGCCGAGATCATGACGCAAGTGCGGGCCTGCGCTCCCGAGCGTCGGCCGCGAGTGCTGGCCGGCGTGGCAACCGCCTTTGGCTGCACATTGGAAGGCGCCATCGACCCGGCGCGAGTGCGCGCGCTGATGTCGGCCATGGCCGAACTCGGGCCGGATGAGATGGCGCTGGCCGATACCGTGGGGTACGCCAATCCGGCCCAGGTAAAAACGCTCTGCCGGGAGGTGAAGGCCGACATCGGCCACCTGTCCCTGGGCCTGCACCTGCACGACACGCGCGGCCTGGCCCTGGTCAATGTGGTGGCGGGCCTCGAAGCTGGCGTGACCGCCTTCGACGCCGCCCTGGGCGGCCTCGGCGGCTGCCCATTCGCGCCGGGCGCCAGCGGCAACGTGGCCACCGAGGATCTGGTGTATCTGCTGCATACGCTGGGCCTGCGCACGGGGATTCATCTGCCCAAGTTGCTCAAGGTTCGCGAACGGCTGGCGGAATGGCTGCCGGGTGTCGAGCTGCATGGGGCTGTGGGGCGGGCGGGGATTCCGGCGCATCAGGTGGCGGAGATGGAGCCGTACTAAGCCAGGCTTGCGCACCCCGACTTTGTAGCGCCTGCGCCGGGGCGCATTCATTGGCAGCGAGGATGGCAAGGCCAGCCCGACGGAGGCCGAAGGTGCGCCCGAGCCGTGGCGGAAGGGCCCCGGCTGAAGGGTCGGGGTTCTTTACGCGGGTCCGGATTGCCTTGACAGTTCAACGACGCGGGTGTTTTAATTTTTACATCATCGGTAATCAAAAAATGAAACGAAATGAGTACTACAGGTCCGAAGGAGGTTCTGCAGCTGGACGATGATTCCGGCATTCTGGCCCGAACCCTGCACATCTTGCGGGTGGTCACCCAGTCCGCAGAGCCGCTGGCCAATCGCGATCTCGCCGCCATCACCGGCATTCCCAAAGCCACCGTTTCCCGCATCACCACCCGTCTCTTGCAGGCGGGGTTGCTGCGCCAGGTTCGCCACACCGAACTATTTGCCTTGGGGGCGGGTGTGCTGGAGCTCAGTCGCGCATTTCTCGACAAGATCGACGTCCGGGCGGAGTTCCGGCGAGTGGTCCCGCCTATCGTCGAAGAGATTGGCGGCGCCGCGCACATCGGGATTCGCGATCGCTTCGATATGGTGCTGCTCGATACGGTGCAGCCGCGCGCCGCGACGCTGACGACGCGTTTGCGAGCCGGGTCGCGCTTGAGTCTGGCGACATCGGCGATAGGCCGGGCCTACCTATGCGCCCTAACCGAAGAAGAACGACAGGCGCAGTGTCAAACGCTGGTGCGACATGATCAGGCCAAAGCGGGCGAACTCGCCCAACAACTGCAACGCGCCGCGACCGAACTCCAGACTACGGGGTTCTGTAATTCCTTCGGGGAGTGGTACCCCGATATCCACGCCGTGGCGACTTATCTGCTGGCGCCCGATGGCGATATTTACGCTATCAGTTGCGGAGGACCCGCCAGCCGCTTGCCGGCCAGCTACCTGAGCGAGCAAGCCATACCTCGCCTGCGCGACGTCGTGCGCGCGATTTGTGCCGAAACCGGCGCCATCTCTGCCTTCACCTGAACCACCTCATGAAATCGATCTCCGAACTCGACGCTGCCGCCCTGCTACAACGCGAGGCAGCCCTGCTCGACATGCAACGCTGGGATGACTGGCTGGATCTCTACGAGGAGGACTGTTTGTTTTGGGTGCCGAGCTGGCGCGATGATCACGCCCTGATCGACAACCCGCGCGCCGAAGTGTCGTTTCTTTATTTGCGGGGCAAGACCGCGCTCGCCGAACGTGTTCGTCGGGTGGTTCAGGGCAAGTCGATCACGACTCATCCCCTGCCCCGTACCAGTCACCAGGTGAGCCTGCCGATCTGGCTGGAGGATGACCGACTTCCGGAAAGCGGGGCCTGGCATAGCCAATGGGTCAGCCATCAATACGACCCCCGCACGAGTGAGCAAAAGATGCTCTTCGGCCGCTATCGCCACGCCTTCAGCCAGCGCAGCGATACCTGGAAGATCCGCGAGAAGGTCGTCACCCTCATCAACGATCGTATTGCCACCGTCCTCGATTTCTACAGTGTATGAACTCCTCTCCCCGCACCTCCGCCGCACCGGCTCAGCCCCTGCTGGATGATCGTCCCGAAGATGGCGTTTTTCGCGTGCATCGCAGCGCCTTCCTGGATCCCCGCGTCTTCGAGATGGAGCAGACCCGGATCTTTGAAGGTGGATGGGTGTTCGTCGGCCTGGCCAGCCAGTTGAGCAAGCCGCACGACTTTGTCACCACCACGATAGGCCGCCAGCCCATTCTGCTCATGGCTGACGAGCACGGTCACATGGGTGCGTTTTTCAATTCCTGCCGCCACCGCGGTATGCTGCTGCAGCCCGCGCCCCATGGCAATCGGCGTGTTCACGTCTGTCGATATCATAGTTGGGCTTACGACAGCGCTGGATTGAACCAACACATCAGCGAGCGCGAACAGGGTCGCTATCTTCCCGGTTTTCAGGCAGAGGATCATGGGCTGGTTCCCCTGCCGAGGTTTGCCCGCTATCGCGACTTCCTGTTTGCCAGCATCAATCCCGATGTCCCGGAGCTTGAAGACTATCTTGGCGAGGCGAGTCACTTCCTCGACCTCATGTCTGCCCAGGCGCCGCAGGGCCTGGAGTTTCTGCCTGGCAAGGTGACCTACACCTTCCGCGGCAACTGGAAGCTGCAGATCGAGAATGCGCTGGACATGTATCACTTCAGCCATGTTCATGTCTCATACGTCGAACTGCTGAAAAAACGTCCTCTGTTGCCTGAAATGGGTGGCCCCCCACCCACCGGGGCGGCCGAGGGAGAGCAGGGCAGCTTCAGCTTTGGCAACGGCCACGCGGTGATGTGGCGTTCGCGTTCACGCGCTTCCGAGACCTTGCTGGCCCAACGCCGGGAACGCTTTGCTCCGCACATGAGCGACGCGCAACTGAAGTGGTCGGGCTACGGCCGCAACCTCACGATTTTTCCCAACATGCAGATGGTGGACAACGTGACATCGATGATGCTGCGTGTCATACATCCGCTGGCCCCCGATCTCACCGAAATGCGCACCTATTGCCTGGCGCCCCTTGGCGAATCCCCGGAAGAGCGCGAGGCTCGGCTACGCGACTACGAGGATTTTTTTAATCCCAGCGGCTTTGCGACCCCGGATGACAATGTCGTGTACGAGCATAGCCAGGACGGCCTGGGGGCGATCGGCGCGGGGTGGACCCAGGGTTATGCCCGAGGCATGGATCGCAGTGATCTGCCCGCGCGCAATCCTTACCAAGACGAACTGGGACTCAATGAGGCTGCATGGACGGTTGGTCCTCGCTCCCTGGGTGACGAGACCTGTTTTCACGACGCCTATCGCACCTGGGCGCGCCTGTTGGCCGGGTGAGCAATCCAGCGGCTTTACATCCCATCAACAGCCTGTCATCCCAAGGAGGAGACATGACAAACCGCCGTACTCTGCTCAAGGCCGCCACACTGGCCGCGCCCGCCCTGGCCTTCGGACTTCCTTCGTGGGCTCGTGCTTCCAGTGAAACCAACAAATACCCCACCAAACAGCCGCGCCTGATCATCCCCTATCCGCCCGGCGGCCCGACCGACACACTGGCGCGGATCCTGTCACAGCGCGTGTCGGAGGGCTGGCCTCACGCGGTGCTGATCGACTATGTGCCGGGTGCCGGCACCGCCATCGGCGTGTCCACGGTGGCTCGCTCCGCGCCGGACGGCTATACCTTTGGTGTGGTCAATAGCGCCTTTGTTACCAATACGCTATTGCGCAAGAACCTGGGTTACTCGCTGGACCAGCTGACCGGCATCACCCAGATGGTCTATGTGCCGTTGGTGCTTGCCGCCAACGCGGATGCTCCCTACGACACCATTGAAGAACTCGTGGAGTTTGCTCGCAAGAATCCGGGCACGCTCTCTTTTGCCACGCCGGGAGCCGGGGGCACCTCACACCTGGCCGGCGAGTTGCTGAACCGGGTTGCCAACATCGATCTGCTGCATATTGGCTACAAGGGCAGTGCCCCGGCCCATACCGACGTGGTCGGTGGACGCGTTCCTTTGCTTATTGATCCCTTGCTTTCCACCTTGCCGCTGGTCAATGCGGGGCGTCTCAAGATCATAGCCGTGCTATCCAGCGAGCGTTTCCCCTCCGCGCCCGACTATCCCACCGTGGCCGAGACGTTTCCAGGCTTCGATGTCAGTACCTTCCTGGGCCTGGTGGCTCCCGCCGACACTCCGCCGGCCATTATTCAGACCATCGCCGACGCCTTCGATGCCGCGCTCAAGAATCCCGAAGACAGCCGCCGCATCGCCGAGCTTGGCATGGGTGTCGTGGGCTCGGGGCCCGCAGCTTTCAATGAGCTTATCCGTCGCGAAAAAGAACTGTGGGGCAAGGTGATTACCGACGCCAGGATCGAAATCGAATAAATCATGCCAACGTGAGGCTCACCCCGCCGCCGCAAGATGCTCCGCCGCCAGCGCGCGGAGCCATTGATGGGATGGATCGCGATGAAACCTCTCATGCCAATAAAGGCGTGACAGCGTCTGCGGTAGCCGAAAAGGCAGCTTCAGCACCTTGATGGGAAACAGTGTTGAAAACCGCTTGGCCACGCCCAGCGGAATCGTCGCGATCATGTCCGACTCGGAAACCAGCTTTGCCGCCACGATGTTGTCGGACAAACTGATCACGGCGTGGCGAGCCAGCCCGAGCTTGCGAAGATCCCGTTCCACGTAGTCATCGAAGCCTCCGGTGCGGCTGACGATCACGTGTGGCAACTGGCAGTATTGTTCGCGCGTGAGGGCCTCATCTACCGCCTCGTTGGCCGATCCCGCGATACAGGCGTAGTTGTAATCCAGCAAACGATGCTGTCGAAGGCTTGGCGGCATCTCGGGCAGCATGCCGCCGAGGGCCAGATCGGCCTGGCCGGTTTCCAATAGATAGATCAGATCGTTAACCGGGGCCCGCAGGCTGCGCAGCCGGCACCGTGGAGCCGCTCGCCTGAATGCTTCGACAAAACTCGAAAGACTGAGGAATTCGGATAAGTCGGACAGGCACAGCGTAAAGGTGCGCTCGGCGGTGGCGGGATTGAACGTTGGCGATGTGAGGAGATGCTCGTGCAGATCCTTGGCGATGCGCTGGATGGGCGTGCGCAGCGCCTGGGCGCGGGGCGTGGGGCTGAGCCGGTTGCCGGTGCGCACGAACAGGGGGTCGTCGAAGTGCTCCCGCAGCCGACGGAGCGACTGGCTGACGGCGGACTGAGTGACGTTCAATCGATCGGCGGCTGCCGATACCTGCTCGGTTTCCAGCAAGGCCACCAGGACGAAAAGCAGGTTCAGATCCAGCGTGGAGCGAAGATGCATATTAGCTCGTCTAATAGAGTTTATTAAATGTAATTTATGGCCTTGCCCGGGTCAACGCCCTAATATCGTGGCTGGAGCGGTCGGGATAGTCCGGCTGCGGCCGCTTGGCGGCGATACCGGATAACCATAGATTGAATGTCTGAACATAACCCTGATGAAGTTAGTGGCGCAACCGATGGCTTGGCGATGGCCACGCAATCCGTGGGGCCTTTGAAGGGCTTGCGAGTGATCGATTTATCTCGTGTCATCGCGGGCAATATGCTCACCTTGCAATTGGGCGATCTCGGGGCGGAAGTCATAAAAGTCGAATCACCAAAACACGGAGACGCGGTTCGCGGCTGGGTCACAAACGGCGTGCCTATCTGGTGGCGCGCGTATGCGAGAAACAAAAAAAGCGTTGCGTTGAATCTGAGAAGCCCCAGGGGATTGGAGATTCTCAAAGAGCTGGTAAAGACCGCGCACGTACTGGTAGAAAACTTCCGGCCGGGCACGCTCGAGAAAATGGGTCTTGCACCGAACGAGCTCCTGGAGTTGCAGCCGCGCCTCGTCATCGTGCGTATTTCCGGCTGGGGTCAAACGGGGCCTTATCGCGACCGGCCAGGGTTTGGCACTTTGGTGGAGGCTTATAGCGGGCTCGCCGCCAAGACGGGATTCGACGACAGGCCGCCCGTGCTGCCGAACATGACCTTGGCCGACATGATCACAGGGCTTTATGGCTTCGGCTCGGTGCTTGCCGCATTGCACAACATCAATGCCAATGGCGGAAGAGGGCAGACGATCGATCTCTCCTTGTTCGACTCGATGTTGTCGTGTGTGGGGCCCGATCCGGCCAGCTACCTCCTCACCGGGCGCATGTGCCAGCGGGCCGGCAGCCGATCCGAAACCGCCGCGCCGCGCAACGTCTATCAAACCCGGGAAGGGGAATGGGTTGCGCTATCCGCCACGACCCAGGGGATGACGGAGCGGTTGTTCATCGCGATCGATCGGCCGGATCTCGTCACCGACCCTCGTACCAGTACCAACGAAGCCCGCCTGCGCAACATCGATTTCGTCGATTCGGTCATTCAAGACTTCATCGGTAGCCGAAGCCGTCCGGACGTCCTCGACTACTTCAGTCAAGCCAATGTCACCGTGGGTCCTGTCATGCGCAACGAGGAGCTGTTGCACGATGAGTTCGTGCAGGTCCGGCAATCCTTGGTGACGGTGCCCGACCCGGATCTCGGCAAGATGCCGATGCATAACGTCGTGCCGCGATTCTCCGACACGCCGGGAGGCATCCGGTCCGGCGCGCCGGAGCTCGGTGAGCACAACCAGGCGGTACTGGCCGAACTTGGCATCGATGAAGAGGCGCTGGCTCGCCTGGTACAAGAAGGAGTCGTAGGATGAAAAGCCTGAGAAAGATCAGAACCGCGCTGATGGTTCCCGCCGTGAACGAGCGCCTTGTCAGCAGGGCCCATGAGCGAGGCGCGGAAGCGATCGTGCTCGATCTCGAAGACGGTGTAAGCGCCAGCAAGAAGCGGGAAGCGCGCGACGCACTCTCGGCGGCAGTCCCGAGGCTGAAGGGTGCGGGCTGCGTGTGCATGGTACGCATCAACACTGCACCGGAATTAATGGCTGAGGATATACGCGCAGCGGCTGAAGCCGGGGCGGACTATATCGTCGTGCCCAAGGTCGAAACCCTGCACGACCTCGAGCAGTTCGATCGCTTGCGGGCTGCTTTGGAACCGCTGGGTGATGACACCTTGCGGCCTTCTGTGATTGCCTCGGTGGAGTCGCCCCTGGGAATCGTCAACGCCGTCGAGATCGCCAGACACGGTTCCGTCGCGGGGCTGGTGTTCGGGCCCGAGGATTATTGCGCCACTTTGGGGGTGCCGTCGCGCCTTGCCGCTTTGGATTTGCCGTTGCAGCAATTGGCCATGGCAGCGGCCGCCGCCGGCCGGGCCTGCTTTGGCGTGCCCGGGCCGATCACCGATTTCAAGGACATTTCCGTATTTGAAGCGCTGGCGACGCGAGCTCGCGCGATCGGCGTGAGCGGCTGCATGGTGATCCATCCGAACCAGGTCGTTGCGGTGAGGCAAGCCTATAGCCCCTCGCCCGAGGAAGTCGAGCTGGCACACAAGATCGTAGCGGCGTCGCAGAGCGAGGCGTACCAGGCGCAAGGCGTTATCTCGGTGGAGGGGAAGATGGTGGATGCGCCGGTGGTGGCGCAGGCGTTGGAAACGCTCGAAGCTCACGCTGCAGCACCCACCCCGAGAGCAATAACACCATCGTCAAGCGCATCCATCTGAAGGTCCGCAAAACAAATTCACTGAGGAGAACCCTGATGAGAACCACAGCACGCCTCTTGGGCACCATGGCCGCCCTACTGATGACCGGCGGTAGCGTTGCCGCCACCGAAACCGCGGAGCAGTATCCCAGCAAGCCGGTGAGACTTGTTGTAGCGTTTTCGCCCGGCGGCGGCGTCGATACGATTGCTCGTACTATCGCAGAAGGATTGACGCGGATCTGGCAGCAGCCGGTGGTCGTGGAAAACAGGCCGGGAGCTGGGAGTTCGATAGGCACGCGCCAGGTGTCACGGGCTCCGGCAGATGGCTATACGTTCCTGGTGACCAGCACCTCTTATGCCGTCAACCCTTATCTCTACAAAGAGCCCGGGTACAGCGCCGATGATTTCGCACCGATCATCAATGCCGGCTATAGCCCCACGCTGATCTTCAGCACCCCGTCGACGCCGGTAACGACGCTCAAGGAGCTCGTTGAACTCAGTAAAGCTCAGGATCTGTCGTATGCGACCGCCGGTGTTGGCACTATCTCGCACCTGTCGACAGAGAACCTCCTCAATGTCGTCGCCGGAACCAATATGACTCATGTTGGCTACAACGGTGCGGGGCCCGCCTTCCAGGCGGTGGTAGGAGGCCACGTGCCGGTGGGGGCGCTACCGTTTGCTACCCCCGGGCTCCTTGAGTGGATCAAGGAAGGCAAGTTGAAGCCTCTTGCGATCTCGGGCGACAAGCGTATCGCGGCTTTGCCGGAGGTTCCGACCATTTCCGAGTCGGGGTTCGAAGTCAACGCGGACTATACCTGGGTGGGCTTTTTTGTTCCCGCCGGGACGCCTCAAGACATCATCGTGAAAGCGAATGAAGCCATCGGGGCGGCAATGCGTGAAGATAAGGTGCAGCAAGTGCTATCGGGACTTGGCTTCGATTGGGAACCGAATACCACGGAGCAGTTCGATGAATATGTGCGGAGCGAACTCACCAACTGGGAGAAGGTCGTTCAATCGTCTGGTGTTGTCGTAGAGTAAAGCCGCGTGGTGTGATCCGCTTCCGATTGTGCGGCCAAGGGTCTTGGAGAGCCGTAGCGCCATTTCCGGACCCGGCTGCTGCTGGCGGTCCCGGCCTCAGGCCGCCTGCCGCTGCTTGAGATCCAGCGCCACATCCACGATCATGTCTTCCTGGCCACCGACCATGCGGCGTTTGCCCAGTTCGACGAGGATATCCACGGTCTTCAAGCCATACTTGGCCGC